>Ga0209304_1000066_pt1 | contig 69235 bp, 65 predicted proteins | sample COGITO_mtgs_1004_4_FD_184789 | JGI IMG/M metagenome (GOLD analysis project Ga0209304, IMG submission 184789) | Pelagic marine microbial communities from North Sea - COGITO_mtgs_100423 (SPAdes) (version 2) | ecosystem: Environmental > Aquatic > Marine > Epipelagic ...
TGATCCGGCTTTGGCGACCTCAATTAATAAGCTTAAGTCTCAGATAGATGTGAACCAACGTTATCTGACTAATCTTGAACGCATGCAAGACACCTTGAAAATGCAAGAGTCTTCAATAACTAATGCGGTTGACGTGGTGGCTCGTATTAAAGAACTGAGCGTGCAAGCGGCTAACGACACTTATAATGCATCAGATCGTAAGAGCATAGCCATAGAGGTAGGTGAGCTGATTAGTTCACTCACAGACTTGGGCAACATGCGCGGCACCGACGGGGCCTACTTATTTTCGGGTTATAGCCAAGGCGAACCCCCATTTTCTCAATCTTCATCGGGTGTAGTGACCTATACAGGTAGCACAGATGCCCTTAAAGTCATGGTAGATGAAGGCCGTAGCATGCAATTAGGTGTGCCTGGGTCCGATGTGTTTGGCACGGTAGTGCATCAAAATCAAAGCACAGGCACCACTAGCCGTATTGAGCTATTTTCGACTTTAAGCGCCATGCATGAGGCCCTTGTGACTAATGATAGCGACGGCATTCGCAGTGGCTTAGACAAAGTGACTAGTGTGCATGAACATATTATTACTCAGCAATCTAATATTGGTTCGCGTATGCAGCGCATAGAAACCTTAACTCATGCCGTAGAGGACCGGGATTATACCTACAAAATCCTGCAGTCTAATATGGAAGATTTGGATTATGTAGCAGCTGCATCACGCTTAAAAACGCAATCTCTGGCCCTACAAGCCGGACAACAAACATTCACTCAATTAAGTGAATTAAGTCTATTTAAATATATCCGTTAAGCGGAAAAAACCGCCCACAACGAGGGGCACAAGAAGGGAGTATTAAAAATGGCTATGGTCATAAATACAAATACTGCGTCTTTAACAACGCAGAGGCATCTATCCAGTTCACGGGGTGAAATGGAAGTTGCAATGGAGCGCATGTCTTCTGGAAGCCGGGTTAATTCGTCTATGGATGATGCCGCAGGCTTAGCCATTGGCAATCGCATGACTTCTCAAGTGGAAGGCTTAAATCAAGCCGTGCGCAATGCCAATGATGGCATATCCCTTGCCCAAACGGCTGAGGGTGCGCTAGGTTCAAGTCAAAATATATTACAACGTATGCGGGTATTAGCCGTTCAAGCGGCCAACGATACCTATTCATCGGTGGATAGAAAAGCGATTAACAATGAAATCGTACAGCTTAAAGAAGAGCTCAATCGTGGTGTCAATCAGGCCTCATTTAATGGCAATAAAATATTAAATGGCACCAATGCAAGCTTTACCTTTCAGGTCGGCCATATGAGTGGCGACAATGTAGTGGTCACCCTGGGTGACATGAGAGGAAGCATGATCGGTACCCAAAGTTGGGACCCCAAGGCAAGTACCACAGCACCTGTGACAGTAGCTGCGGTAGCGGGTATTACGACTGCAGTATTAGAAGTGGATACCTATACAGTGAGTGGGTCGGTAGCTAGCGGTGGCAGTGCATCTTTTACCTATGATGGCACCACCTACAGTGCGGCCTTTGATACGGACGCAGCAACGACAATCGCCGCTCTTGCAACAGCTATAAATGCTGGAGCTGCTGGTTCAACGGTGACCGCAGCTGGAACTGGTGCTACGACATTCACTATTACAGCCGATGTTGGAAGTGCGACACAGATGACTGCAGGCACGATTGGTGGCACCACAAACGGTTCTGCAGCTCTTACCCTGACTAGCAAGGCAGAGACTACAGTTGGTGTGGGACTCCGCGCTGAACAAGAAAGCTACGACTACAGTGCTATTACTTTGGTGTCGGGTGATCGTGTGAGCCTGACCATCGGCACTAAAACCTACATCCAAGAGTTTACCACAAACCAAGCTAGTACACTGAGTGCCTTAGGTGCTTTAGTAGTCAATGGTGAGGCTACGTATGCTGCCAAAACCGTGGACGCTGATGGCAAATTAGTCTTCACTGGCGCAGCGGCAGGCACTGCGATGGCTGCGGCGACCGCAGCGGTAGAATCATCAAGCGTTTCTGAGGCTAATAGTGTGGATGATATTCTTGTCACTGACACTACTAGCGCCAAAGCAGCTCTTGCAGTGATTGATAGTGCACTAGACATGATGTCTGATTTCCGGGCGATGCTGGGTGCAGCATCCAATCGTATGTTTATTACCGTGGATAACCTGATGAGCATGTCAGAAAACACAGGGGCAGCCCGGTCACGCATTATAGATGCCGACTTTGCTGCGGAATCAGCTAGCTTAGCCAAGAGCCAAGTGTTACAAAAAGCAGGCACTGCGATGTTGTCTCAGGCTAATGCTTCAACACAAGACATCTTAAGCTTGTTAAAGTAGGTTAACTGACCTGAACTGAACTTAAACTAAAGGATCGAGTGTTGCTAGCTAGGCGTTAACCTAAGCGAGTCACTTCGACCCACCCCTTTCTTGAAGTACCCCATTACCCCTAGCTACTAGCGCTAGGGGGATTTTTTCTGTGTGTGCTAATTAGAAAAGGCCCGCAGCATTAGTATTAATGCTCTTAGTTAAAATAGCTCTGTTATTTATTATTTAGAAAGCAAAGTTTAAACCTTCAAACCCCGCAAGAACTCAGCAAACTCTTCACCAATACCTTCATGCCTCAGAGCATGCTCCACATATGCCATGGCTAAGCCCAACTTATCACCACAATCAAACGTGCGATCAGCAATATGATAGGCCTCAATAGCACCACCTGCGGTTAAATAGGCAGCAATAGCATCAGTGAGTTGAATTTCATTACCCACTCCAGGCAAGGTGGCCGCCAGCTGCTTCCACACATTTTTGTGCAACACATAACGCCCCGTAATGGCCAAATTACTAGGTGCGTCTGCTAAAGCTGGTTTTTCAACCAAACCTTGAATGCGCGCAAACTGCCCACTAGTCAGGCCATTGCCATTAACATCCACTACACCAAAATTAGACACCTGCTCCTCAGGCACTGGGTTAACCATAATCTGGCAGGCCGCATTTTCATGAAAACGCTGCACCATGGCCGCTAGGTTATCTTGGGCAGGGTTAGAGTTAAGGTTATCAATTAACACATCGGGCAACACCACCACAAAGTCATCATCACCGATCACCGGTTTAGCACTTAAAATGGCATGACCCAAGCCCAAGGCTTTGCCTTGGCGAATGTGCATAATATTCACTCCCTTGGGAGTGATGGAGCGCACCTCGTCCAGTAACTGCCGCTTTACCCGAGTTTCAAGGGTGGATTCCAGCTCAAACTGAGTGTCAAAATGATTTTCAATGGAGTTCTTACTGCCATGGGTCACTAATACAATGTCCTTAATACCCGCCGCTGCAATTTCATTGACAATGTATTGAATCATGGGTTTGTCGACAATGGGCAGCATTTCTTTAGGAATGGCCTTAGTGGCAGGTAACATACGGGTACCCAAACCCGCGACAGGTATAATCGCTTTCATAATTCCCTTATAGCGCACACGCTATTATTGTGTTTTAAATCAGATACTTTTAACCAGTGCCATAACTACTGGAATGTTTGCCATCCCTAGCAACTAGTCACAGTCAAAAATCTTCCCATGCCTATAAACCTATATTAGACATATTCAAAGCAGAGTTTAACCACTACAATGGCCCCTGCCAACATAAATAGCTGCCCAACCTAAAAGAGCCCATGAGCCAATTCTTTCAAATTCACCCAGAATCTCCCCAACCTCGCCTAATAAAACAAGCCGCAGAAATTATTCAAAATGGTGGCGTAGTGGTGTACCCCACAGATTGTGCCTACGCTATTGCGTGTCACTTAGGTGACAAAAAAGCCGTAGATCGTATTAAGCAAATACGCCAACTCGACGACAAACACCACCTCACCTTAGTGTGTGAAGACCTAAGTCAAATCGCCACCTATGCCAAAGTGGATAACGAAGCCTATCGCATACTTAAATCCCACACCCCAGGCGCTTACACCTTTATTTTAAAGGCCAGTAAAGAAGTACCCAAAAAACTCCTCCACCCCAAAAAGAAAACCATTGGTCTACGAGTGCCAGACAACGCCATTGCCTTAGCGCTGTTAAAAGAGGTGGGTGAGCCCATGCTCAGTAGTTCGTTAATCCTGCCCAATGGAGAGCTACCTTTAACCGATCCCTACGACATTAGGGCCACCTTAGAGCAAAGCCTAGACTTAATCATAGATGGCGGCTACTGTGGCATGGAAGTCACATCATTAGTGAGCTTAGTCGACGGTGAAGTTGAAGTGCTGCGCCAAGGCATGGGCGATACGGCGGCATTCCAGTAAGCTCCCGCGTTTAAGTTTTCCAATTACCATGAATCGCAAATGCTGCCTTTAACCAGTGTTTAATGCTTTAAGACTGATAAATAATGGCGCTAAATAAAGAACATAAATTTTGAATGTTATCTGTGGTCGAGTTTTTCTGAGTGAAAATTTAGATCATCTTATTTCATGATGGATAAATCATCTTTAAGTGTTACTTGCCTTGCGTAGTCGTTTGGCTAGTGTTCCCAAATACAGGTTTTGCAAAAAATTGTGCTACAGAGTATTGTTTTGGGTATAAATACCTACATACATGGGTGACTGTATCTAAGGATAATTATGAGACACTTAAGGCGAAACTAATTACTAATTTAAGAAAAATTCCTAGAATCTTCAATGTATACTCAGATGATTGAAAAGGACTCTCAAAGCAGATCCTTAATTAAAGTAGGATAACAAACATTTATGTCGATCACAGCAGAGCTTTGGCAGGCCAATCTAATTGCATTGTTGAGCGCGTTTTTGGCGATTAAATTGACATGTGCTGAGTTTAAGTATGACCACATCTAACTGGCTACTGCTGCAGGTAAAGCCTCGACAAGAAATGCGTGCCTTAGAAAACCTAGAGCGCCAGCTGGCGCAGTGTTATTGCCCATTAATCCGGGTTGAAAAGCTGAGTCGCGGCAAACGAATTCAAGTAGAAGAAGCTTTATTTCCGGGGTATTTCTTCATCAACTTTGACCCACAAAAAAGTAACCTTACCTATACAGCCATCCGTTCTAGCCGTGGTGTAAGTAAAATTGTAAGATTTGGAGAGGAACCCGCCAAGGTGTCAGAATCCCTCATTTTACAAATCAAAGACTGTGAAAAAGTTAGCTTATTACCTGTGAACCCTCCAAATTTACCCCAAAAAGGCGACACCGTTATCATCTTAGATGGTCCCTTTAAAGGCTTGCAGGCTGTTTATAGTCAAACAGACGGGCAGCGAAGGTCCATTGTATTAATCAGTTTGCTGCACCAGCAAGCACCGACTTCACTAGCCAATACCCAAATTCAAAAAATCGCCTAATTTGCTTTGGAAGTGATTTCACTGTTAATTTTGTGTTACTATTTTATCATCGTTCAACAGTTGAACGCAGTTTTTGCAAATGCCATAAGTAACCGGGTAGGGCGGTAGCGTGCCAGCCTTTTGTTTCTTATTCGCAACTCACCCAAAACTAAGTGGAAACATGCCCACAGAAACCCACTTTAAAATACTCAAACACATTGATTCTAACCCGCACATATCACAGCGGCAATTGGCCCACGAGTTAGGTGTAAGTGTTGGAAAAATCAACTACTGTGTGCAGGCATTAATCACTAAGGGCTGGGTAAAGGCAGGTAACTTTAAGTCCAGCGCCAATAAAATGAGTTACCTCTATTTATTAACTCCTGCAGGCATTGACGAAAAAACCAGATTAACAGCCAGCTTTTTAAAGTATAAAATTGTCGAGCAAAAAATAATCACTCAAGAAATCGAGCAGCTTAAGCGCGACGCTCAATAAATGAAACCATACGATTGTTGCCCAGTCATGCCCATTCAAAACCTAACCTTAGAGTTATCACATGAAAAAATACCAAATCTATGGCGTAGGCGCCGCTCTAGTCGATACCGAAGTTGTAGTGACCAACGAATTTTTAAGCACCCATAAAATTGACAAAGGCATCATGACCTTAGTCGATGAAGAGCGGCAGTTTGAATTGTTAGCAGCATTGGACTCGCATCACGTTAAACGCAGTTGCGGCGGTTCAGCATGCAACACCATCGTGGCGGCAAGCTGCTTTGGCTCAACCGGGTTCTACTCGGCTAAAGTAGCCGCTGATGACGATGGCCGGTTCTTTATTGAAGACCTGCAGGCCACGGGTGTTGATTTTCATAATCCAACTGCCAGTGCTAATGTCAGAACCAGTGCCAGTGCGAGTGCTAATGCCAGTGCCAGTGCCAGTGCCAGTATTACCGGCAAGTGCCTAGTGATGGTGACCGATGATGCAGAGCGCACCATGAATACCTTTTTAGGGGCTAACCTAGAATTAACCTCTAATGAGATCGATGAAGCGAACCTAATCAACTCAGAATGGTTATACCTAGAAGGGTATTTAGTCACCGATGAGGCTAGAACCAATGTAGCGGTTAAAACCATAGAGCTTGCCAAAGCCAACCAAGTAAAAACCTCCCTTAGCCTGTCGGATCCATTCGTGGTTCAAGTGTTTGCAGATAACCTGCGCAAGGTCATTGGCGATGGCATCGATTTAGTGTTTTGCAATTCACACGAAGCAAGAAGCTTTACCAATACCCACAGCACTGAAGCTGCAGCCGAGCAGCTAAAAAAATACGCTAAAACCTTTGTAATTACCCGTGGTGCGGGGGGTTCATTATCATACGATGGTAAAGACCTAGTGCAAACTGCCGGTCTTACTGCCAACGCAGTGGATACAAATGGCGCTGGTGATATGTTCGCTGGAGCGTTTTTATATGCAATCAATGCCGGTCACAACTACGCATGGGCCGCTAAGTTTGCTAATGCAGCCTCCGCGAGAGTTATCAGTCAATTTGGCCCAAGAATAGAGGCCACTGATTATCAGCAACTGAAGCAGCAGTTTGGTATCTAGTTTCATCTGTTTAAGATAGTAATATAGGCTATTGAGAGTTGCATGTGAACAAAATGTGTCTAACTGAGCAATCTAAAGTCACTTGATGTCCATCATTAGTAGTTCTATTGTAAACTCACATAAACTAAATTTTAGCTCAGTTTCATATTTCTTTGTTCTAATAGTAGTTGGAAAATAAAAAATAAAATGATTTTTCTTTTTACGCTAGTTATTACTATGCCTCGTTCATTTAAAAGCGGCGTTCTTATTGTAACTGATTCATTAATTCTGATTTTTGCGTTGTGGTTATCATTCTCTCTGCGCACAGATAATTGGTACTGGCCTGCTGGTGGAGTGAATAACCCCATTGTGCTGCTGGTGTTGTTTTCTCCAGTAGTAGCTGTGCCAATTTTTATCAAATTTGGACTTTATCGAGCAATTATCCGTTATCTTGGTATGAAGGCCTTTTTGTCTGTGTTTAAAGCGGTGATAATTTATGCAGCCGCTTGGGGGTTGTTGGCATTTTTAAGTGGCGTGCAAGGCGTGCCTCGTTCTGTGGTGCCTATAAATGCCATGGTGGCATTATTAGCAATTGGTGGATCTCGTGTTTTAGCTCGATGGTTATTGCGTAAAATAGAAGACTTTAATCGTGCTAAAAAACATCAATCCGATCCCGGTATGGGTTTCATAAAACATAGTCAAGCCAAGGTGGTTATTTTTGGTGCCGGGGCAGCAGGGCGTCAACTGGCCGTTGGTCTAGGCCAAAGTCATGAATGTATCTTGCTTGCCTTTGTGGACGACGAAGTTAAACTTCAGGGGCGAGATTTGATGGGGGTGCCTATTTTGTCTCAATCAAAATTGGCTGAATTTGTGGGTCACCATCAGGTAGATGACATACTACTTGCCATTCCTTCGATTTCTCAAAAACAACGCAGTTTGATTATTGAAGGCTTAAGGCCACTTAATAAACACATACGTACCTTGCCTGGTTTAGCCAGCATGGCTTGTGGGCAATCTGATTATGGACAACTCAATGAATTAGACATTAACGATTTATTAGCACGAGAGCCCGCAGAGGCGGACGAAGCTTTGCTGCAATCCCAAGTAAAAGGCCAAGTGGTTCTGGTGACTGGGGCTGGAGGCAGTATCGGTAGTGAACTTTGTCGTCAGGTGTTGCAGCGTAACCCCAAAACGTTGTTGGTATTTGATCTAAGCGAATTGGCCCTCTATACGCTCACTAACGAATTGCAGAAAATTCTGTATCAACTCAATCAAGCAGAAAGCGTTGGGATTTCAGGTGAGAAAAATCAGAGCAAGGCTTCCAAGAACAATTCTGGTCATATTAACTTAATGCCCAGAATTATATCTTTATTGGGGTCGGTAACCGATGAAAATCGAGTGAGCGATGTAATCTCTTCCTGGCGGCCCAATATTATTTATCATGCGGCAGCTGTTAAGCACGTGCCTATCGTGGAACAAAATATTGCAGAATGCGTAAAAACTAATATTTTTGGTACTTTAGTTATGGCTAAGGTGGCGATAGAGTGCCAAGTAGATCGCTTTATTTTGGTAAGCACAGACAAGGCTGTAAATCCTACTAATGCAATGGGGGCAAGTAAACGCTGCTGTGAACTTATTTTGCAAGCCATAGCGGCAGAGGTGAAGCCTGCTTTTGAGCCGTTATGGGGTGGCCAACCAAGGGAACAAGTAGAGTGTAAAACGCAATTGGCAATGGTGCGGTTTGGTAATGTGCTAGGTTCCTCTGGTTCCGTGGTCCCATATTTCCGTAACCAAATTACACAGGGTGGGCCAATCACCCTTACTCATAAGGACGTTATCCGCTATTTTATGACTATCCCAGAGGCTGCGCAGTTGGTGATGCAAACTGGTGCGATGGCAGGTCAAGGAATGAATGACTCTATTAATGGAAAGGGTGCAGAAGTATATGTGCTAGACATGGGTGAACCAGTTAGAATATATGACTTAGCACACAGGATGGTTGAACTTTCTGGTCTCCGTGTTAAAGACGACGATTTCCCGTCAGGTGATATTGCCATTGCAATTATTGGCCTGCGCTCAGGTGAAAAGCTTTATGAAGAACTACTAATAGGTAATAATCCACGAAAAACCAAGCACCCAAGAATTATGAAAGCGAATGAAAAATACTTACCTTGGGATGAGTTAACCCCATTGCTAAGTGCGTTGAAGGTAGCAGCTGAAAATAGTGATGTTTTGATGATCCGCACTCTTTTTAAAAACCTAGTACCTGAATACATACCTGAAAACAAGGTTGCAGACTGGGTCTATCAAGAACAGCTGAAGAATTGATAAGTTTTACCAGGAAAAATTTCAAATCCTTTATTTTTGAGATAAATTCCTATTCACTTATAGAGTGATATAAAGTTACTAGTTAAATTAATCTGTTTGAGACCTTTGCACAAAGGCCTCATTATTGCACACCAATGAGGTAAGCCTTAAAAATAATTGATATTCCAAAAACGGGCAAAAAAACCTACGTTCAACCAATATACCTGCTCATTTTGCCACCACATGGCCTTTTAATACCGCTTCCCTGACAATTAAGCGCAACTTTAGTGTGATGTTTCACCTGATTTATTAGGCTGGCCCCTCGCCTTGGGTTATAACCCTAACACCGCACCTTTAAATTTGGATGTATGAGGACGCAGTGTATTTGACAATTTTTCATGATACAGACAAAGGCTCCCAACAAATAAGTTATTACGTTATCAAGCAAAGACGTTTATTTTAGTAAAAATCTTGAACCTTAAGCACCAGCTGTTAAGTCGAGTTGGGATCTATATTTGATATTAGCCATTATCGTTATTAAAAAGACTATCATCACTATTGAAGATTGAGAGTTTTTCGGACCAAAACAGGCAAAAAGCAATTTACTAAATTATTAATTATGGATCTTAAATGAAAATAGCTATAGCCGGTACGGGCTACGTCGGCCTTTCTAACGCCATGCTTTTATCTCAAAATCATGAAGTCATTGCACGGGACATCATCCCTGAGAAGATAGAGCAACTTAACAACAAAATCTCCCCGATCGTTGATGCTGAGATTGAAGATTTCCTAGCTAATAAAAGCCTTAACTTTACAGCCACACTAGACAAAGAATTAGCTTACAAAAATGCTGATTTTGTCATCATTGCCACGCCAACAGATTACGACACCACTAACAACTACTTTGATACCTCATCTGTTGAGGCAGTTATTCAAGATGTTATTAGTATTAATCCTGATACAGTGATGATTATCAAGTCAACCGTACCAGTTGGCTACACTCAAAGTATTAAAGAGAAGTTTGGTAGTGACAACATTATCTTCTCACCAGAGTTCTTAAGAGAAGGCCTAGCACTGCATGACAATCTGTATCCATCACGCATTATCGTGGGTGAACAATCAGACAGGGCTAAGGTGTTTGCAGATCTTTTACAAGAAGGTGCTATTAAAGAAGATATAGACGTCTTATTTACAAATTCTATTGAGGCGGAAGCGGTTAAGCTTTTTAGTAATACTTATTTAGCTATGCGCGTGTCATACTTTAATGAGCTTGATTCATACGCAGAAACGCACAATCTGAACTCAAAACAGATCATTGAAGGTGTTGGTCTTGATCCAAGAATTGGATCACACTACAACAACCCATCCTTTGGTTATGGTGGTTACTGCCTACCTAAGGACACCAAGCAACTTAAAGCTAATTATAAAGATGTACCCAATGCTTTAATTAGTGCCATTGTTGATGCCAACTCAATGCGTAAAGACTTTATTGCAGATTCTATTATTAGTAAGAATCCTAAAGTTGTAGGCGTGCATCGCCTCATCATGAAGAGTGGAAGTGATAACTTTAGAGCGTCTTCCATTCAAGGTATCATGAAGCGCATTAAAGCCAAAGGCATTGAAGTAGTCATCTATGAACCGGTACTGTCAGATCAGGGTGAGAATGAGTTCTTCTACTCTAAAGTGATTGACAACTTAGATGACTTTAAACAAATCAGTGATGTCATCGTTGCTAATAGAATGGTAGATGAATTAAACGATGTCAAGACTAAGGTCTATACAAGAGATTTATTTAACTCAGATTGAGTTAAATAAACTAAACATATAATTTGAAAAAGAATTAATCACATGAAAGTATTAGTAACAGGCTCAGCTGGTTTTATCGGCTCAGCATTAACTCTTAGATTACTAGAGCGTGGTGATGAAGTCATTGGTATTGATAATCATAATAACTATTACAATCCACAATTGAAGGAAGATCGCCTCGCACGTTACATTGAACATTCAAATTACACTCATATCCGAGGTGATCTAGCAGATAGGGTACTTATTGAAGAGTTATTCAAAACTCATAAACCTAACCAAGTAGTAAATCTGGCGGCGCAAGCCGGTGTACGATATTCACTAGAAAATCCAATGGCCTACATAGATTCTAATCTTGTCGGTTTTGGCCACATCCTTGAAGGGTGTCGTCATAACGCCGTCAAACACTTAGTCTATGCATCATCAAGTTCAGTTTATGGTAGTAATACCAAAATGCCATTTTCAATACACGACAACGTCAACCATCCAGTTAGCCTTTACGCTGCAACTAAAAAAGCCAATGAGTTGATGGCACACAGCTATAGCCATCTTTATCAACTTCCTACCACTGGCTTGCGTTTCTTTACCGTATACGGCCCTTGGGATAGACCTGATATGGCTCTACAGAAATTTGCTAAAGCTATCGTCAACGATGAACCAATACAGTTGTTCAATTATGGTAATCATCGTCGTGATTTTACCTATATTGATGACGTTGTTGAAGGCGTTATGCGCGTATTAGATAAACCTGCACAACCGATTCCAGACTGGAGTGGTGATAATCCTGATTCTGGCACCAGTTATGCCCCATGGCGAATTTATAATATCGGAAATAATAATCCAGTAGAGTTAAAAGATTACGTATCTGCATTGGAAGATGCTCTCGGAATAAAAGCAGAAAAAGAATTACTCCCTCTTCAGTTGGGGGATGTGCCTAATACCTATGCAAATATTGATGATTTAGTTAGAGATTTTAATTACAAACCATCAATCTCAGTGATGGAGGGAGTGAAAAGATTTGCAAGCTGGTATAAGAGTTATCATGAAGTTTCATAGTTGTGTCAAGCTAGCTAATTTCACACCAATAATAACTTACGTAATTCTTAAATTAGACAAAATGATAAGATAATATGAAAAGCATATTTTTTAAAATTTATAATCTACTTCCATTTGATGAACGCCGAAAAGCATGGGTATTACTTGCGTTAATGTTTATTGGAATGCTATTGGAAACTTTAGGTATTGGACTTGTAATTCCTGTAATAGCACTAATGATGCAAGATGATCTTGCATCCAATTATCCAATGATTGGTTTTATCACTAACTTTTTTGGTATATCAACACAAGCAGAATTAATTACGACGGTTATTTTAGGTCTTGTGGCTGTTTACTTTATAAAAAATCTATTTCTCTCATTTCTTATCTGGGTTCAAACTCATTTTGCTTTTAATGTACAAACAAAACTTGGACAACAACTTTTTGCAACTTATTTATATCAACCTTATACATTCCATTTACAACGAAATTCAGCACAGCTGCTCCGCAATATAACGGGTGAATTAAGTGTTTTTACAGCGGTAATAACGAGTTCATTGTTATTGCTTACGGAACTTTTGGTGCTAGTTGGAATTACTATTCTTTTGTTGGTAGTAGAGCCAATGGGTGCCTTAATTGTGTTTCTTGTGTTCGGTGGTGTGGCATGGAGTTTTCATCGAATGACTCGCGAGTATATTTCACGTTGGGGAATTAAACGTCAACATCATGATGGCTTAAAAATTCAGCATCTTCAACAAGGTTTGGGTGGTGCAAAAGACGTCAAGCTATTAGGCCGTGAAAGTAATTTTTTGGCACAGTTTCAGATTCATAATATGAAAAGCGCACGAGTATCAAAATTTCATATGATCCTGCAGAATTTTCCTCGTTTGATGTTTGAGCTTGTAGCTGTAATTGGTTTGGCGGTTCTCGTAATTAGTATGCTTAGTCAAGGGAAAGAAATGTCAATTATCTTACCGACATTAGGATTGTTTGCCGTGGCAGCTTTTAGGCTGATGCCATCAGTGAATAGAATATTGGGGGCAGTGCAGACATTACGCTATAGTCTTCCAGTCGTTAATCTGCTTGATGCTGAGTTAAAACTTGTTGAACCTAAGCCAACAAATCAACACATTGGTGGTTTTGATGTTTTCAAAAAAGGATTAAATTTAATAAATCTTAAATATTTTTATCCTAATACAGAAATACCAGCACTTGATGGTATTACAATCAACATACAAAAAGGTGAAACGATTGGTTTAATAGGTGCAAGTGGTTCAGGTAAAAGTACTTTTGTTGATATTATTTTGGGGTTGCTTTCACCAAGTGCAGGGTGCGTTAATGTAGATGGTCATGATATTCAGTTGGGATTACGCCAGTGGCAAGATCAAATAGGTTATGTTCCACAATCTATTTATCTGACTGATGATACACTCAGACGTAATATCGCTTTTGGTTTACCTGATGATCAGATAGATAATGCAGCTGTAAAAAATGCTATTCGCTCTGCGCAATTGGAAGAGTTTATAGCCAGTCAGGTTGATGGTATAGAAACTATAGTAGGTGAACGAGGTGTCCGTCTTTCTGGGGGGCAACGCCAACGAATTGGAATAGCTCGGGCTTTATATCATGATCCTAGAGTGCTTGTGTTGGATGAAGCCACTAGCGCTCTTGATACCACAACTGAAAATGGTGTAATCCAAGCAATTATGGCTATGCATGGTCAAAAAACAATTATTATAGTGGCTCATAGGTTGTCTACGATTGAGCATTGCGACCGATTATATCGGTTGGCTCAAGGTAAGATAGTAGAAGAAGGTATTCCTGCTAAAATTATTCCATCTACAAAAATTACTTCATCAAACGAATTTTAAGTATACAAAAAAATTTTTATTTATAGACGAATATAATATGCTAACAAAGTCATCTACCCTTATTACTGGTGGTAAAGGATCTTTTAGTCATACCTTTGCACTAATGGTTCTTGAAAATATAATTCACAACGTTTAGTTATGTTCTCACGTGATGAGATGAATCAATAGGAAATGGCTAGACTATTTGAGGACGATCCCATGGTACGATTTTTCATAGGTGATATGCGTGATAAAGAACGATTATTCAGTGTCTTAGATGGTATAGACTATGTTGTCCATGTCGCTGCTAAAAACTTGGAATGGGGATAAAAAATTCGTGGAATGGTTTAATTCATATTGTTCTCACAATATTTAAATATACATATCGAAAATGCAAATATTATTAACTGGTGGTACCGGCTATATTGCTTCTCATACTGCTGTGGTACTCACTGAAGCTGGCCACAACGTAATACTTTACGATAACCTGAGTAATAGTCATGTGGATATGGTGAATCATCTGCAAACTATCATTGGCCAGCGTTTGATATTTATCGAGGGTGATGTCCGTAATACTAAGCTTCTTTCACAAATATTAGAGCAGTATAAGATAGAGGTTGTAATTCATTTTGCTGGTTTGAAAGCGGTTGGTGAATCTACCCAAATACCCATTGCTTACTATGATAATAATATAGGTGGGACTATAAGCCTACTTAAATCTATGAGAGCAACAGGTGTTAATAATCTTGTCTTCAGTAGTAGTGCAACGGTTTATGGTGATCCTGAATATTTACCGCTGAATGAAAACCATCCTATAAGCGCTACTAATCCTTACGGGCGTAGTAAACTTTATGTTGAAGAAATGCTCGCAGACATAGTTGTGAGTAACCAGAACATAGGAGTAAATACGAAAGCATGGCGTATCATAAACCTTCGTTACTTTAATCCTGTTGGTGCACACACATCAGGCTTAATAGGCGAGAATCCAGGCGATGTTCCAAATAATCTAATGCCATATATTGCACAGGTTGCAGCTGGAAAACTCCCCCAAGTCAATATTTTTGGCAACGACTATAATACTCCTGATGGTACAGGCGTGCGGGACTACATCCATGTTATGGATCTCGCCGAAGGACATCTGTCCGCACTAAACCACCTAAACTCACAGCCTAATGAGAGAAGCATTATACAAACATATAACCTAGGAACAGGTACTGGCTACAGTGTTTTCGATATGATTCATGCCTTTGAACAAATCAGCGGTCAAGATATACCCTACATAATCACTGATCGTCGTCCTGGAGATATTGCATCTTGTTACGCCGATGCTGGTAAGGCAAATAATGTTCTTGGCTGGAAAGCAATTCGCTCCCTCGAAGATATGTGTAAATCAACATGGCACTTTCAACAAACTTTGAGAACCAATGTCTAAAGACAGCGTTCTATTACTGCTCGGCATCTACGCTGCAGATGCCAGTGAACGCTTCCCGTTTGCATGTACTTACTAATCAATTGGGTCATTTGTTGGCGCGAGTAGCCAGTAATCTTGATTAAAAAAATAACCATGCCTTTATGGGGTTTGGAAAGCGTGATGTAACGCAAGCGAATCAGGGTGCTTTGCACCAGCTTATAACGTTCGTGCTTATCGCCTAAAACGGCGAATGCAATGGCTTGGTTGCCTTTGAGAAAAGACTCAATGGCATCGATGTTGTTGATCTTACTTATATTCATAATCGTCTTCATTAGGTGATTATGAACGGTGCAACCTACTTCAGGCTCATTTCATAGTGGAATAAGGGTCAGGGTTCAGACTCATTTCATGCTGGACAAGGCTTTATGGATACTGAAGCTGGTTGTTGTGATATTATTTTCCGCATTTGCTTATGAAAAAGCGCATGAATAACTATCGAGAAAAATTGCACAACAACGCTTTCTACCTAAACTAAACGAAACTAGTAAGCAGACTGTGATGGTCAGTAATGGCTTTTCATGTCGTCACCACATCGTAGACCTAACAACAAGAAAACCTATCCATATCGCGGAAACGTTACGGATGTTTATTTGAAGATAAATTTTCATAAGGATAACGAATGAGTATTCTCGATACGGGCGTTAAGAATGTCCGGAATGTACAAAATTATACAATTGGTAAAGGTGCAGTAAATGATTTAACGAGTCACTTGAAAATCAGAAGAAATCAACAAGAAAAAGACACTGTAGTATTTTTTGTTGACGAATATTTTCGTAACAATCAAGTAACGTTAGACAAACTTAACTTAGAGATGAATGATGAGTTAATTTTTGTATCGACAGTTAACGAACCAACTACTGACTATATTGATGAACAGGTTAATAGTCTTAGAAGTAAAGGAATCACTAATCCGGTAGCCATCGTCGGGATGGGCGGCGGTATTTCTTTGGATGTAGCCAAAGCCGTTTCTAATTTGTTAACCAATCAAGGTAAAGCAAGTGAATATCAGGGCTGGGATTTAGTTAAGGTTTCTGGGATTTATAAGATTGCTATTCCTACTCTCTCAGGTACAGGAGCTGAAGCGACTCGAACTTGTGTTATGACTAATAAACAGACCGGCCTTAAGATGGGAATGAACAGTGATTACACTGTCTATGACCAGATTATTATGGATCCTGATTTAACATCAACAGTGGAACGTAATCAATACTTTTATACTGGTATGGATGCATACATACATTGTATAGAAGCATTGAACGGTAGCTATCGCAACGCTATTGGTGATGCATTCTCAGAACAAACGATTAGACTCTGTAGAGGTGTCTTTACTGATAATGACATGATGACTGATGAGAACCTTTCAAAAATGATGGTAGCTTCCTATCTTGGTGGATGTGCTATCGCTACTAGTTATGTTGGCGTGGTCCATCCATTTTCGGCAGGGTTGAGTGTGGTGCTTGGAACACATCATTGTATTGCCAACTGTATCACCATGCGAGCAATGGAAGAATTTTACCCAAAAGAGTACCAAGAATTTTGGAGCATGGTAGAAAAACAAAAGGTGGAAATACCAAAAGGAATTTGTCGTAACCTATCTGATGACCAGTATGACCAACTCTATGCGTCAACTGTTATACATGAAAAGCCATTGACTAATGCTTTGGGAGAAAATTTCAAAGATATTTTAACAAAAGAAAGAGTCATAGAAATCTTTAAAAGGATGTAATCATGTCACATTATCGAATTCCATTTAGTGGCCGTGCCCACACCTATACAGAGGATGAAGTCCAAATTGTTATAGATGTGATGCAAACGGCAGTGCCATTAACACAAGGCAAATATCAGCAGGCCTTCCAGCAGAAATTTTGTGGTTATACAGGGGCAAAAAATGCCTTTGCGGTCAATAACGCTACTGCTGCACTCGAGCTTTCGGCTCAGCTTTGTCAATTCGAGCAAGTTGATGAAGTCATTATTCCTGCTCATACCTATACTGCATCTGCATATCCATTCGTGAAAAAAGGGGCGAAGATTGTTTGGGCAGATATTGATCTTAAAACCCGAGTAGTTACTGCTCATTCTATTGAACAGTGCATCACGAAAAATACAAAAGCCATTGTGGTGGTACACCTTTATGGATTCTGTGCAGATATGCCATCGATTATGGAATTAGCAAAAAAACATAATCTGTTGGTGATTGAGGATACGGCACAGGCATTGGGCTCGAGAATCAATGGTCAGATGGCAGGCACCTTTGGTGATTTGGGTATTTTTTCATTTCATTCACATAAAAACATGACCACCCTGGGCGAGGGTGGAATGCTGGTAGTAAAAAATCAAAAAATGGCTGATATCATACCGAAGCTGCGCCATAACGGTCACTGTGGTTTCGATTTTGAACGCGAGCAGTACTGGCTTCCTGCAATGGGAAATGTTGATCTGCCGGAGTTAAATGGTCAGCCAGTTTGGCCAAACAACTACTGCTTAGGTGAAGTTGAATGTGCTTTGGGCGTGAAACTATTGGATCGCATTGACGATATGAATACACAAAAACGCCAACGTGCCATGCAATTTATTGATGCCATGGCTGAGTATTCTGAGCTTGAGTTTCATCGAGAGGAAACTAATCGTCACAACTATCACCTACTCGTTGCCAGAGTTATTAATGGTAGGCGTGATATCTTCATGACTAAAATGGTAGAAGCTGGAGTGCAGTGCGCAGTGCAGTACTATCCTCTTAATAGATATGACTTCTATAAGAAAGCTGGCTTTGGTGAAGCAAGCTGTCCAAATACAGATCTTTTCTTCGACAATATGGTTTCGTTTCCCTTTAATCACATGATGACTGATGAAACTTTTTCAGACTTAATCGCGACTACTAAGAAGGTCATCATAGATTTATAATGTGTTCTAGCAACCTATCTATACTTATTCCTGCGCTTAAAAAGACAGTTGCGTTTCAGGATGACTTAGTTAAAAAGCTGGCTGGTGTCTCTATCATTCAGCGTGCAATTAATAAGGCACTTGAAATAGGCGTAGATAAACAAGACATTCATGTACTTACTGATTCAGAAGAAATTCAGCTAATTGCGGAACGAAATGGTGTGCAAGCCTACTTTGAACCTTCTCTTGTTTTGATAGATGTATTTAATAATGATACGAGCAGAGATTATTTGCATAAAGCCACATCCAACAACAAATATTTATTATTGCTCTCGCCATATGCACCAATGCTCACCGTAGAGTTGATTACAAGAGCCAAACAAGATTTGATTGAGAGCACTAAAGATCTACTTAAACCCGTCAAGAAAGTTAAAAGGCACTTGTATGATAATAACGGTCAATCAACCTTAGAGGCACTATTTGGTAGTGAACATGAAATGCACATTGTAGAGTCTAAGGCTTTTGTGTTAATGCGAACTAATTTGTTAAGGAAAAATTCTAAGCTGAGTCCAAGCATTCTCTCATGGCATATTGAAAATGACATGATGGAAATTGAATCCTATCAGGATTGGTGGGTATGTGAGAAGTTACTGAAAAGAAAGCGTATCGTTTTTCGAGTTATCGGTAATGAGAAAGTCGGCATGGGGCATATTTATCGAGCTCTATCACTGGCTCATGAGATTACTAATCATGAAGTCATTTTTGTAAGTACTAGTGAGAATACTGTTGCAGTTAATAAGCTGGCTGGCTACGATTACAGATTGGGAATATATAAGGCGGACAGTATTATTGAAAACATTATCAAACTTAAACCGGATTTGGTAATCAATGATATTCTATCAACCACAGAGTCTGATGTACTTCCACTTCAAAAGCTAGGAGTCAAGGTTATTAATTTTGAGGATTTAGGTGAGGGGGCTAGACTGGCTGATTTGACTATAAATGAGCTCTACGATATTCCACAATTTGAAGGTGAAAATATCCTTTGGGGACATCAATACTTCTTTGTTCGTGATGAATTTCATGACGCAAAACCACATCGTTTCAAAAAATGTTTCGATAGCATCTTACTGACATTTGGCGGTACCGATCAACATGATCTCTCAAGCAAGATCTATTACGCCATTAATAAACTATGTAAATTAAGAAATATCCAATTGCATATTGTTACCGGTGCAGGTTATGCAGGTTATGAAAAACTAAAAGACGAGATCAAGGACGATACGTTTGTTACTTTAACTAAAGAAACCGGTGTGATTTCAAGTATTATGGAGAAATCCCAACTTGCTATCACATCCAATGGTAGAACTTTGTATGAACTAGCACACATGAATATTCCTGCCATTGTCATTTCACAACATAAACGGGAATATACACATAGCTTTGCTTGTGAAGAGAATGGTTTTATTTCAATAGGCCTCTTTGAGAATGGGAATACACAAATAGAAGTTGTAAAACAACTAACAAAATTGCTAGATGATCTCGCATACCGACAGCAACTTTTTGAACAAACAACAAAATATCGTTTCAACGGTAATAAAAAGAAAGTACTAAAGCATATTTTGGCGCTGCTACCGAGCGAGATAAGAGGGATGCATTGAACACAGTTGCTATTATTCAGGCAAGAATGGGAGCGAGCAGACTGCCAAACAAAATGCTATTACATTTACATGGCTACCCGATCTGTGAATGGGTCTTTCGAAGAGTCCAGCAGTCAAAAAAAATCCATCAGGTGATTTTTGCTTTGCCAGATACTAAAAATGATGATGTTCTAGCTTTTTATCTACAATCTATTGGAGCAAACCTATACAGAGGAAGTGAGACGGATTTAGTAGAAAGGTATTATCTGGCTGCGAAACAAACTGGTGCGGATCAAATTGTTAGAGTTTGCGCTGACAACCCACTTATTTGTGCCGGAGAAATCGATCGACTGGTCGATTTCTTTGAAAATGAAACATGTGATTACGCTTATAATCACATTCCAAGAGAGAATCGTTACTCAGATGGATTAGGCGCAGAGATATGCTCAATGCAACTGCTTGAAGTTATTCAGCAAAAAACAACCTCTTCAGAGCACCGTGAGCATTTATTCAATTTCATATGGGATAATCAGACCGATTACACCATCAAGACATTCGATCCACCTGATGCCATAGCTTACCCAGAGCTAAAATTCGATTTGGATAATATGGTTGATTATCAACGATTGTTAGAAAAACCCTACCAAATTAATATGAGTGCCAATGAAGTTATTCAAACGTCACTTCGACATAAAGAGTAAACAATAAAATGAAGATTCTCGACCTGTTTAATAAAAACTATTGTCTCAATGACTCTGTCCGATACCCATACATCATTGCCGAAGCTGGTGTAAATCATGAAGGTGATATAGATATTGCTAAGCGGTTAATAGAAGAGGCTAAAGAGGGTGGTGCACATGCCATCAAGTTTCAGACATACAAAGCCAGTACCATAGCTTCCAAGGATTCCCCTGCCTATTGGGATACAACTAAAGAGCCTACTGATAGCCAGTTCAAACTCTTTCAAAAATACGATAAATTCTGGAAAGGAGAGTATGAAAAATTAAAGCAACATTGTGATGATGTTGGCATAGAGTTTTTGAGCACGCCTTTTGATGTTGAATCTGCTAACTTTTTAAATGAAATGATGGATGTTTTTAAAATATCCTCTTCGGATATCACTAATAAACCTTTTATAGAATATCTATGCGATTTCGGTAAACCAATTATACTATCAACGGGTGCAGCCTATTTACATGAAATCCAAGAAGCGGTTGAATGGATTGATTCGAAGCAAGTCCCAGTAGCACTATTACATTGTATCCTCAACTATCCCACAGATGATCAAAATGCACACTTAGGTATGATCAAAGACTTGCAAAGAAAGTTTTCAGATAAAACTATTGGCTACTCTGATCACACTTTACCAAATGATATGAAAGTTTTGGAGATGGCAACGTTGCTTGGTGCAGTTGTCCTTGAAAAGCACTTTACACATGACAAAACTCTACCTGGTAACGATCACTACCATGCTATGGATAAGGAAGATTTGAAGATTTTCCATAATAATCTTGATCGAATGTTTACTATCTTGGGAGATCAACAAAAATACCCTTTAAATACAGAAACGCCTGCGCGAAATAATGCAAGAAGAAGTTTGGTAGCTAATAGGGATATTCCTGAAGGCACGGTAATCGCTCGAGAGCACCTCACCTGGAAGCGACCTGCGCATGGAATTAGTCCCAGATATATTGAAGATATACTTGGTAAACAAGCTGCGAAAACTATACTAGAAGATGAGGTTCTGCAATGGAAGATGGTAAATTAATAATTGATCCACTTATACAAAATTGTTAGTAATTGCATAATATGATCCTCTTAGGTACAGCTGATGTAGGCCCGGCGAAATTTTTAATTGAACTGTCTAGTCATCTTTGTGTTGAGTGCGGTTATGTCGGTAGCAAACTAACTAGATCGATGTTTACAGAGAAAGGTTTAACAGTGATTGATGACTGGCAAAATAGTAAGCCGCTTGCTGTTATCACAGGAACATCGCTTGGTGACTCTCTTGATAAGAGAATGATCAAATGGGCTAATCAGCAAGGCATCCCGACTATCTCTTTGATTGAACATTGGAGTTGGTATCGGAAAAGGTTTGAATTAAATGATGAGTTGATCTTACCAGATTTCATTTTCGTTAATGATGAGATTGCATATGCTGATGCCGTGAATGATGGTCTACCATCAGAGAAACTTATCATTGCAGGAAATTCGGTACTTGAGTCGCTAAGCATAGATAATAAAAAACAAAATATCGACAGAACGACACTGTTAAATAAGTATAATTTGCCAACAAAAAAAATCATCATTTTTATATCTGAAGAACTTGCATCAGAATTTAACAAGACCGATGATGAGCTAGGTTATGATGAATTTATCGTTCTAAAGAAAATTATCTCAACACTACAACCTAATGATCACCTAGTAATTAAGTTACATCCAGCTGAAACAGAAGATAAATATAATCACTTAATCAATGAACGCGTGAGTGTGCTTAGAAATATTGATGTTTATTCACTAAATATAGTAGCTGATGTAGTTGTTGGTATGGCATCAATGTTGTTGCTTGAGTTAGCGATGCTCCGAAAAGATGTCATCAGTTTCCGTCCAAATGCAACAAAGGAGTTTATTGGTAAACGCCTATCAGCAACGATAGATATTACTTCTCAAGAGGGGCTCAATAATGTACTGGAATGCCCACAGCAGGTTGATGGAAGATTTAGAGAACGGTTCGATGACTCATCTTCAAAAATTGCATTATTGATCAAGAACATAATGGGATGAAGATAGTTGCAAGTATTCAAGCAAGAATGGGATCAAGTAGATTACCAGGCAAGGTGTTAAAGGATATATGTGGCAAACCTATGCTGTTATGGCATATTGAGAGAGTGAAGAGAAGCCGTTTGCTTGATGAGGTAATTGTTGCAACAACCACAAGTGAAAAAGATGATGAAATAGCACTATTTTGTAAGCAGCATGCTATTACATGCTATCGAGGTTCAGAGGATGATGTACTCAATCGTATAGCATCCCTTATTCACCATTTTCAAATTGATCTTCATGTGGAATTTTGTGGAGACTCCCCTCTGACTGATCCACAAATTATAGATGAGTTTATTGGTTATTACCTTAAGCACCAGCAGAGCTACGATTATGTATCGAATGCGACGAAAACCACCTATCCGCCTGGACTAGAAGTAACTATATATAAAGGTGTAGTACTCAGTGAGTTGGATCAAACATTGAGTGCTTGTGATCCAATGCGTGAACATGTTGGATATAATATTACCCGGTTTCCTGAACGGTATCGTCTAGCTTTTTTAGAAGCACCTGATTGGTGTTTTGACCCTGAAGCTTATCTCGAGGTAGACACCCCAGCTGACCTTGAAATGATGAAACAATTAATAGGCTATTTTGTTGAAAAAGGTATTGAGCATTTTACGCTTTCACAAATACTTGATCTGTTACGAAAGAAACCTGAAATCATGAGTCTAAACAAGGATGAAGAGCGTCGTTGGAAATCATTGAGAGAAGATACTGATGATTAAAGCCGTGATATTTGGTTGTGGTCGAATTGCTGGTGGCGTAAATAATGCTTTATTTACGCATGGTGGGGCTTATCAAGATCGAGCTGGTGTATCAATTGTTGCTTGTGTTGATGCTGATCAAGGAAAGAGTGATAGTTTTGCAGAGACTTATCACTGTGAAGCCGAAAAAACCCTGCATCTAGCATTGAATAAACATCAACCAGATATTATTTCAGTGTGCTCTCCAGACGACACTCATTTTTCTATTACTGAGCAAATCCTCCAGGCAACACATACACCTAAAGTTATTTTTCTTGAGAAACCTGTTTGTAGTTCAAACGATGAACTGGAGCACCTGATTGTAATGGCAACGCAAGCGAAGGTATCCATTGTAGCGAATCATTCCCGCAGGTTTGATCAACATCACCAGCAAATCAAAAGTCGAATTAGTGACGGTGAATTTGGAACTTTGAGAAATATTTATGCTACCTATTATAGTGGCTGGCAACATAATGGTGTCCACATTATTGATACACTTTCTTATCTGTTTAACGAGTCCATTACGGTGGACACTATAACTAGTTCATGGAATAGTCCTTATGAAAATGATCCGACAATGGAAGTAGTGGCGAGCTTTAAAAAACAAAATGTAAAAATTCACTTATTGGGATTTCATGAAAACGATTATCAGATCTTCGAAATGGATTTGCGCTTTAGTAAAGCAAGATTACGTTTTGAGGATTTTGGTGAACGAATCTTGCTAGAAACCAAATATATCAATGAAATAAATGAAAATGTTATTCAATTGGTGGATAATGGTTTAGAAGATAAAACTAAAACGTCTATGCAACAGGCAATAGATTTAATTTGCCGAAGCATTGAAGAAAATAACACGAGTTTATTGGATGGTTATTTATTACAGAATGTGGCTACAACTATGAATACGATATGGCAAGGGCAAAAAGTGTATGAGCAAAGTTAATTTAACAAGAGTGGAGTTGGCAATTAACGGAGGAAAGCCTGTCAGAGTAAAACCTTGGTTAGATAACTTTACAACTTCAGAAGAAGAAAAGCAGGCAGTACTTCGTGTTATGGATAGTGGTTACCTATCATTGTTTGAGGGCTCACATACTCCTGATGCACCATTTTCATTTAAGGGTGGTCCTGAGGTGCAGGCGCTTGAAGATGAATGGAGTGACTTTTATGGTGTGAAAAATTCTATTTCTGTTAATAGTGCAACATCGGGTTTGTATGCAGCAATTGGTGCACTTGAAATCGGATATGGTGATGAGGTGATCGTGTCACCATACACAATGAGCGCTTGTGCCACTGCACCATTGATATATGGCGCAATCCCTGTTTTTGCTGATGTAGAACTTGAGACTGGATCCTTAGATCCCAAAAGTATTGCTGAGAAAGTTACGCCGAGAACAAAAGCAATATTGGTGGTTCACCAGTTTGGTATACCTGCAGACATGGATGCCATTATGGCGATTGCCACGGAGCATGGGCTGAAGGTTATTGAAGACTGTGCTCAAGCGCATGGTGCAAAATATAAAGAGTGCTATGTGGGTACCATCGGAGATATTGGTGTTTTTAGTCTGAATGTAAACAAGACAATTCAAGCTGGTGAAGGTGGCGTTTGTATCACTAACGACGATGATCTAGCATATCGACTCCAACTCATCAGAAACCATGGAGAAGCTGTAGTTGGTGCCGCTGGTTATAAAAACATTACTAATATAGTGGGTTTTAATTATCGACTTACTGAATTGCAAGCTGCAATTGCAAGAGAACAAATTAAAAAATTACCTGCGTTAAATAGGTTCCGTGTTGAACTCGTTGAAACTTTATGTGCAGGTATTAAAGATATTGACTTTTTGAATCCCATCAAAGAAAGAATCAATAGTGAAAGTACTTTTTATGTATTTCCTTTACGATTTTCTCCTGATAAAGCCGGTGTTAGTCGTGATGATTTTGTTAAAGCTGTCAATGCGGAAGGTATAATGTTTTATCAAGGGTATGTAAAACCTTTGTATTATCAGCCACTTTACCAACAAAAATGTCTATTCAAAAATGGTTATCCGTTTACAGCTCAAGAAAACAGCATGAGCAATTTAGATTATAGTGAAGGTATTTGTCCAAATGCAGAAAAACTATATTTTTCTGAAATGGTTATTAATGAACATATTCGTCTTCCGAACACAGTGAAAGATATTAATGATATTATTATTGCAATAGAAAAAGTTTCCTCTGATGAAAGATGAAAAAATAATTACAATAAATGATTTACCAAAACATTCTGAATGGCCAGAAAGACTACTTGGGATAGAAGAGTTTAATGTAAGAGATAAAAGTCATGATGAAGTTGTTAGAGAATATAATACGGACAAATGGGGGGAGTTGTTGAGTAAAATATCAATGATTAAAGATCCCTCTGTATCTAATGCTGACAAAATAGTCTATCAAGAAAATGAGGGTGCTTTATTACCTTACTGGAATGGCAGTAACTTTGTATTAGATACAGAAGAAAATACAATTAAACAACACTTTGACATATATTCAAATATTCTAAAAAAGTATGTTAAAAACGCATCAGGTTTATGTGAGTTAGGTGCGGGCTATGGAAGATTTATTTTAAATTTTGCCAAAGCGCAATTTAATAATAATTTAGATATTTTTGCTGGTGAGCTGACTGAAACTGGCCAGGAGTTAATCAAAATACTTTCTAAAAATATGGGGCTTGACATAAGCGTAGGATTTTGTGACTTTAGATCTCAATCATTTGAAAATCTTAAGTTAATTTCTGAAATGGTTATCTATACATCGTATTCAGTGCATTATGTCCCAGAACTACGGGATGATTTCCCCGATTTCTTGTTAACAGCAAAACCTAAAATGGTTGTTCATTTTGAACCTTGCTTTGAACATTATGATGAGAGCACATTGCATGGGTTAATGTGTAGAAAATACATAAAAATGAATGATTACAATACAAATTTATTAACTATTCTAAAAAAAGCTGAAAAAGCTGGTAGGATTGAAATTATTGAAGAAAAAAAGAATGTTATTGGTAGCAATCCTTTTTTACCTATTTCTATTATAGCTTGGCGCGGATGTTAATATATTTAATTGTAGATTTAGGATAGCTTGTGCGCGAAGAAGATAAAATTTCCACAGATATATATAATGATTTGATTCGTTATTTCGATGAACTTTCTCTTGAAGTGGGTGAGCATTCAAATATTATAGGTGTGTTTTTACACGCAATAATGATTTATTTAACAAATTATTTATTATTGAGTAACTCAACTGATGATTGTCAAGCGCCAGTAGATTTCCCGTATCTTAATAAACAATATATTGAATCACCATGGCCGATTAATTTCCCTAGGAAAAGTGATAAATTCCCTTATAAATCACATAAGGTTCATTATAAATTACGACTTTATGCAAATTTACATTCCTTATTATCACTATTTAATACAAAAAAACATTTAGCTATTGACTTGAATAGCTGGTATTTAAAAAAATATTTACCAATATTGTCGAATGCTGGATTTAATCTTAAGATAGAAAGTCAAAACCAATGTTACTTACCTAGAATTGATTTTCAATTTCTATTTTTGAAGCAAACTTTAAAGAACCTAACACAGAAATATTTTTTTGAAACGTTATTTGATGGTGATAGTGAGGTTTTTATAAATAACTTTTTAGGTTATTTAGAACAATATACGTCTAGTGAGAAGCCGGTGTTTAACGATAAAGTTGAACACCTTCTTATAGGATCCCCCAGTACATTGCCTTCTAGAATTAACGCAGCGAATTATTTGCAGGATGGGAGATTAGTTACAGCTTTATCTCATTCGAAGAGTTCCATTGTTAACTTTGTGGAGCCTTTTTTTGCATATGGTGAATTATCGTATTGTAGTAACTATATTGACTGTGGAAATGAATTGCCAATAAAAAACCTCTCAGGATCGTTTAGGTTGCTACACGCTACGCCTAAAATATTTCATTGTAATGAAGATGTTATAAAAAAAATAAACTCTGAAAAAATAAATGCTCCAACGTTATATAAACTAAATAGCATGAGTAAAGTAGCATATATACCTAATTCTATGTCTGAAACACATAGATTGGGTCCATTCAGAGACATGGATCTCTGCAAGTATGTAAAATGGCAAAGGCAACTTATTAATACGCTAGGTAAAAATAATATTAATACCACTGTCAAACTACACCCCAGTTCATTGGTTAAATCATTAGCTTGGGGCGAATCATCGCTTGAAACTAGAGAATTAACAAAAGTAATAAGTGATTATGATGTTTTTATATTGGATTACCTGTCTTCAGCTCATGCAATAATTGCAGCGACAAATCATCCCGTTATCTTTTTTAACATTGGATTAAGGAACGTTTCTTTAGAGTCGTTAGAAATATATAAGAAAGGAGCTAGGTGGTTTGATATTGATTTAAGTAAAAATGTTCCTGAGCAAATTCAAGTTGCTCTTAACGATGTCAACGAAAATGGCTTTGTCTTTTCAAGTGAGTATACTGAAAAATATTCATTAAATAATGAAGCGCCGCAAAAGACTATGTCTGATCTGATCGTTGATGTGATTATGTGATAATTCTATATAGGGTTGATTTGTTCATGCGTAAAAATAACTACAGTGTACGTCGAAAGACTAAATGATTTGACCAAGTGTATTTTATGTAATGAAGAAGGGTGTAACTTCTCTATGATAATTATATCAGAGATGGTGTTGTTGGAAGAATAACCAAAATCAAATACAAAGTTGTTGTCCACTAAGAGCTGTGTTATGAACACTATAATACGGAATATCTTCATGGTTTAATGTGCAAATGGTATGTTGAGCTTAACGACTATGCTAGAAATTTAATATCTGTACTGGAAGCGGCAAAAAACCTTAGGGATATTAATAAAAACTTAGAATTTTTTTTGCGAGTCCCTTTTTTTGTCAATATCTCTCTTTGATTGGTCGTTATAATATTTATTGTGACGTGTATGAACTTGTGTTTAGAGGTGCGTTTTGATTAGTTTAGTTAATAAAAAATACGACTTAATATTTGTTGGTACAAGTATGATTTGTGTACTTGAAGCTATATACCAGAGTAAAAAAGGGAAGTCTGTTTTAATGCTGGATAATAATGAAGGTATGGGAGGAGCGTGGCGATCTTTGGATATCTTTGGATTACATGATGTAGAAAATGCCATTCATTATTTCTTGCCTGACCCCAATGCATTCAAATTTATGAAAGAGAATTTAAATTGGGATCTGGTTGATGGCGCCCGGAAATATAGAGTATTCAACTTTCCTTTCTTAGGATATTGTAAGATGGCATATGATAGTATGTTAGCTCGCTTCTTATCAAAAATAATAATGGGTGAATATAGAGAGCCCAATCAAAATGTTTTCATTACTTTTTTTAAACTATTCAAAAGTACATTGTTAGAAAAAAAAGTTCCCTCGTGTTATGTGAGTGGGGGAGCGCCCGAAATGTTAAATACAGTGAAAATTATGCTTGATAATTCTAGTGTTAAAGTGAAATATATGTCTCAAATTGAGAGTATTCATGTTGATAATAAGAATGCAGTAGTCGAAGTTGAAGTAGGTGATATTAAATATAATGCGGAATCAATTGTTTTTACTCATGGTTCTAGAATATCTAATTTAAGTGGCCCTAAAGGCCCAGTTGAAATTAATGAAAAATTTCACCGTCGTCCAGCGGTACATTTGTTTGTTAAGGATTCAGTTGCCAGTAAAGTCCATGAGTGTATATTTACTGCAGATCCTTTAATTAAATATGTTCATGAAATAACCCATATTACAAAAGAGGCTGAAAAGATAAGCGGTCATAAAAAGTTATTTGTTTTTGCGCTACAACACGAGGTTGATGAAAGTGAACAGGTATACCAGTCTATTTTTAAAAAAATCAAATCTGTTGGGATGATTAGTAAAAAAGCGCAGATAGAGCAATGTCGCTGGGCAGATGTCTATCTACCAACACTCTATGACGAAGATTTAATTAACTTAAAAAATGAGCTTGCGCCACAGGTTAAATATTTAAGAACTGAAGATTTTGCAAGAGGTATAGGTTATAACGTACATCGATGGTCAAATGTAATACGATTTTCAAAATAGCATATTTAATTAGCAAGTTACACTGTATTTGTAGTGTGTAATAAAAATATGTAACATATGTTTTATTTTTCAGGTAATTTTCATTATGAACTAGTGTTGTTATTCAAATCAGTAACAAGTAATATAATAAATCAAAAAAATATTAATTAATATAGGAAAGTTTTGTGAGTAATATCGAAAATAAAGATTTTATTTCTCTCTCTGTTGCGGATTACATCCCGAGTGTTGTACAGCGTCTATTAAAAAGAATAGACGCTGAAGAATTCAGCCAAATTGCTTTATATGGCTTTAGTGATAATATGAAGTGGCTTTTTACTTTATTACGGGAAAGAAAAGTTGATGCAATTCTTTGTGATTGGAGAAACGAATTTATAGAGTATGACTGTGGAGGCAAAGATTTGGTCTCTGTTGACTCTTTAAATGATAATCCTAATACATTAGTGGTTATTTGTGTAGAAGAGATTCAAGAAATGAAAGGTGCGATTAGATATCTTATTGACAATAAGATGTCTAAAATGCCAGTAATTTATGATCGCTCAGAAGATCATAGTCCATATCATCAAGAACAACCTTATAAAGGAATTGCTGAACGAGCCCGTTCCCGTGCTATTTCAATGATTGCTGAGGCACAGTTATTTGATCTTATACAATTTATTGGTTTGACTAAGGATGTTGATGGAGACGTTGTAGAATATGGTTCTTTACATGGCGGGTCAGGTGCTATTATTTCCGAGGCTGTCAAGCACTTTGGTGAAAAACCTGTGTGGTTGTTTGACAGCTTTGCTGGTATCCCTAAATCAAGATATGGTTTAGATCATCGTTGGGCTGGAAGTTTTAGTAATAATTCATTTTCAGAAGTGAAATCTGCATTCAAAGATATGGATAACGTGACTGTCGTTAATGGGAATATATGCGAAACATATGACACTGTGAAGAATGATATATCATTTGGTTATTTGGCGAGTGATACATTAGAGACAGGAGAGTTACTGCTGAATTTTATGTGGCCAAAGTTGAGTCTTGGCGGCATCATAGCAATATGTGATTATGGATCATATCCTAATTGTGTTCCATTAACAGTCATGACAGATAAGTTTTTTGAAGACAAACCAGATGCATTTATTTTTCATCCTACTCGTGTGGGTATTTTTATCATGAAAAGAGAGAAATGATTCAATCCGAAAACTTATTAATTTCTATTGTGATTTTTAGTCATGGTGCTGAGTGATAAACGAGTACTTTATTTAGTTTCTTTGGCAAAGAAGATCGTTCTTTTTTTTAGGATATCCTTTTCCATTTGAAGGCGGTTCACTTGCCCCCTGAGAGCCCTAATTTCTTCCAACTCTGGCGTGAGCTTGCCGTTGCTCCGAAAGGCTTGGCCTGATTCATCCGATTGATGTTCTTGAATCCATCTCGCAATCAAATTAGGGTTGATTCCTAGGCTACGCGAGGCCTCAGCCTTGGTATATTCTTGCTCTAGGACTAAGCGCACTGCGCTTAACTTAAATTCTTTGGGGTACTTTTTTTCTTGTGGTCATTTAATTTGCTCCAGTTTTGAGTATTCTCTTAACTAGGCTGCTCTAATCCATTAGACCATGTCACTATTACTATCATGCTACGGCGGGCATAGAGCGACCTTACTTTACAATTTTTTTAGAATAAAGCCACTTTTTTGTGTGCAACAATATTATTTATTTATTATTTTGTTGACAATGAGAGCTGTGTTGCTCTCGATCACTCTGATAGTTATTATGGGATGGCTGTTTCTCTCTACTGTAGGTTTATTAATGGATGATGCAGTCGACTGTTTGAATATTCCTTTACCTGATTATATTAAAATGGATGTTGATGGAATTGAGCATTTAATTCTTAAGGGTGGAATTAACACACTTAAAGCAGCAAAAGGTGCTTTGATAGAAATTAATGACAAGTTTATTGAGCAAGCTAATGATGCGGCTAAACATTTGGAAAATGCAGGTTTCACTTTAAAAGAAAAACGACATGCAGATTATTTGGATCGTATACAGAGTGCAGCTGGACACACGTATAACCAGATATGGATTAAATAATTTATGAATGAAATAATATAAATAAAGAAAGTGTATAAATTTTATGTACAAATTAAAAGTTGGGATCGCCGGTTTTGGCGTTGTTGGTAAACGCAGAAAAGAGTGTGTAGATCGACATCCAAATTTAGAAGTGGAAGCGGTTTGTGATAAAACCTTTAGTGATAATGGCTATCTGAATGATGGAGTAAGGTATTACACAAGCTATCAGGAACTATTAACTGAAGAACTTGATATTTTAATTGTATGTTTAACAAACGAGATTGCTCCAGAGGTAACAATTGCTGGTTTGGAGTCAAATTTGCATGTGTTTTGCGAAAAACCGCCTGGACGTAATGTTGAAGATATCGTCGAAGTTATAAAGTATGAGCGTTTACACCCCGACCTTAAGCTAATGTATGGTTTTAATCATCGGTATCATGAATCAGTTCAAGATGCACTTGAGATATTAAGTTCAGGTGATCTTGGTGACGTAATTAATATGCGTGGTGTATATGGTAAATCTAAACTAGTTACATTTAGTCAACCCGACTGGCGTACCAAACGTGATATAGCGGGTGGAGGTGTTCTACTGGATCAAGGTATTCATATGGTAGATTTAATGCGTCTTTTTGGTGGTGAATTTACTGAAGTACATAGTTTTATATCGAATAAGCACTGGGGTTATGATGTAGAAGATAATGCTTATGCTTTAATGAAAACAAATAATGGTGTGGTCGGAATGCTTAACTCTTCAGCGACCCAATGGAGACATCGTTTTAATCTAGATATCAATCTTGAAAGAGGTAGCTTAATTCTTGGAGGTATTTTATCTGGAACAAAGAGTTATGGTGCTGAAACTTTAACTGTTGTAAGGGCCGACCCTGATAATGATTTGGGTGACCCAAAAGAACAATTAACTCGTTATAATCAAGATCCTTCCTGGAATCAGGAGGTGGTCACTTTTGCTGATTCGGTCATTAATGATAAACCTATTTTAAATGGTACGTCGGATGATGCACTGAGAACAATGCAATTAGTTTATAAAATTTATTATGAAGATTCCATTTGGAGAAATACATATGAAATCCCTAATCCAGAAACCCATGGATAAAACTATGAATAATGTTGATCGTATCTTTACTCCCGACCCAATCGCTTTTGCTGAAGCCTACTTTAACTATCTCCATACTGTCTTACAAGCTATCGATACTGCCGAGATCGACGTTTTTATACAGACTTTATTGGATGCACGAGCGCGTGGCGCCATGGTGTTTTTTATTGGTAATGGAGGCAGTGCTGCGACAGCAAGTCACTTTGCCAACGACCTTTCTATAGGTACCAATGAATATGAACAGCCCTTTCGGGTAATGAGTTTAACGGATAATGTACCTGTAATTACTGCTCTTGGAAATGATTTTGGATATGATGAAATATTTGACCGCCAGTTAAGAATTTTGGCTAAAAAAGGTGATGTTCTTGTTGGGATTTCTGCATCAGGTAATTCACAAAATTTAATTAATGCATTTGAGTATGCTTCATCAGTAGGAATTAAAACAATTGCAATTACAGCTTTCGATGGAGGTAAGCTGAAGTCTATGGCAAACGAAGGTATTCATGTTCCGACTGAAGATAAAGAGTACGGACCAGCAGAAGATGCTCACATGATTTTGGATCATCTTATTGGTGCATATTTAATGCGATACATTAAAGTATGATTGACGTTGTTGAATTACTAGAGTTATCTAAAACTATTGCAACGCAAGTTGGTTCAAAATTATTAGATAGTTTTAACCAAGATCATAAGACTTATGTACATAGTGATGACTATCCAAAAGAAATTAAAGCTATGGCTGATACAGTATTAGAAAGAGATATTTTGGATGCTCTCAGTCCTATTGGGCTTCCAATTTTGAGTGAGGAATCAGGCTATATTTCTGGGAACAAGGAATCTAAATATTGGTTTGTCATTGATCCGCTTGATGGTACATACAATTTTGTTAAAGGATTAGGACCAAGCGGGATATCAATAGCCCTGTGGCAAGATAGAGAGCCAATTTTTGGCGTTATTTTTAATTTGAGTGATCGGACTCTGACTTGGGGAGGGAGAAACCTAGGTGCGTATTGTGATGACCGTGAGATCTCTGTCTCTGATACGAAAAATATCGAACAGGGCTCACTTTGCACAGGATTTCCAGTTCGGTTTGATGTTACAGGTGAGAATGCTATGGAAGACTTTTGGATGAGTGTAATTCGTTTTTCAAAAGTTAGAATGCTTGGCTCTGCGTCGGTGTCTTTGTTACACGTCGCGAATGGTTCAGCTGATGTTTATGCTGAGAAAAATATTATGCTATGGGACATAGCTGCGGGTCTTGCCATTATAGAAGGAGCCGGTGGGCGATATTTTCTTAATGAGGCTAACCATGAATGGTCTTGTAATGTTTGTGCGTCGAATATTCATCTGATATTAGATGACATATGCGATTTTTAACTTGGAGGGTTTACTAAATGTATAAATTTAAATTGGCCTCAGATATAAGAGGAAGGCTGACAAAATTTATTGAGTCAGATCAATTCTCTTCACACATTAAATGTTCTAAGTCTGCATATTGGGAGCATCATGCAGATCTCTTGTCAGTGGATGTTGGAGAGGATTCTGTTTCAATTGCAGGGGCTGAAGGTTTTTATGTTCCAGAACCGGTATCATTATTACAAGGAATAAATAGGAAGGTATGGTTAACAATATCAGCTTTATCAAGAGTCGTTAAGTCGAAAAGAGTAACTAGGAATATAATACTTGTCATTAAAAAACCATCAAGGCTCATTCTTTTATTTAATTATTTTATTACTCGTAAGCCAGGTTTATTGACATCTGAAAAAACCTTTGATGCCATAATGAGTTGTGCTCAAGTGTCTGATCCTATTCTTTCAAAATTTAGAATAAATCACTTGGAGATGGCAAAACTCAAAGGAGTGTTCTTAGATAGTCAAATGGTTAAAAAGCATTATTCATCTTGGTCAGGTCGAGCTGCTAGTGATAGTATTATCAATCACTACTATCAACAAAATATCATGCGTATGTATTTTGATGGTCATAAAAATAAGCTTAATACTATTTTGGATATTGGTGCTGGCAATGGAAATCTTCCATCAATATTCTTTCATGATTGGGCGCCAGTTCGTGTAATTATTGTTGATTTGCCTGAAACTTTAGCAATCTCGATTCCATATCTAAGTAGCCAATTTCCGAAAGCTAAAATCATCATGCCTCATGAAGTACAGGTCGGTATACTTGATACTGATTTTGATTTCGCATTCCTCACAGTTGATCAGCTAGATTACATTGATGATGATAGTATTGACCTCGCTATTAACTGTGATTCATTTCAGGAAATGACGCATGAGCAAATTGCTATATATTTTAAGTTAATCCAAAGAGTTACTGTTGAATCGGGTATATTTTTTACAACAAATCGAGTTGAGAAGATCCCTGTACCTAATGAAATTAATTCGTACAATACTGAACAAATTGAACCTCCTAATAGATTTTTTGATTACCCATGGAATGATAAGAATGAAATTCTTGCGTTCGAGATTGATCGTTTTATTCGTCTAGTACAAGTTGATGATTCATATATACGTATAGAGCGTATTCGTAAGTGAGGGGCTCTTGATGAAAGTAGAAAAAGTGACTGACAAAATAATAAACAATCAAGCAAAAACATCACTAAGAGTTGCTGTATGCTCTCGTTCATTTTCCCGTAATCCAATTCTACGTGCCGAGCTATTAGCACGCTATCAAAAGGTCACGTTCAATGATGAGGGTCTTCAACTTAAAGGACATAGTCTTATTGAATTCTGCAAAGGACACGACAAGGCTGTTACTGCGCTTGAAAAAGTAGATGAAGATATTCTCGCACATCTACCTCAACTAAAGGTCATTAGTAAATATGGTGTAGGTTTAGATATGATCGATATGGCTGCAATGCGTAAATATGGAAAATCCCTTGGTTGGACAGGTGGGGTGAATCGTCGGTCAGTATCCGAATTGGTGATTTCTTTTGCGATAACATTACTACGCCATGTACCAGCAGCGCATCGTGAGGTTCTTAATGGAACTTGGCGGCAGCATATTGGAGGTTATTTGTCAGGTAGAACAGTTGGTATTATTGGTTGCGGTCATATTGGTAAAGATTTAGTACCTTTATTAGAAGCCTTTGGATGTACTATCCTGGTGAATGATATTGTTGAGTATACTGAGTTTTACAGTAGTCATAATATTGAATCAATATCGGTTGAAGAAGTTTTATCTCGGTCAGACATTGTTACTTTACATGTGCCGCTGGATGACAGTACACGCAGTATGATTAATGAGCAACGACTTTCTTTAATGAAACCAACTGCAATTTTAATTAATACTGCTCGTGGAGGTCTTATTGATGAAGTTGCCTTGAAAAATATGCTTAAGGATAAGCGTCTTGCAGCTGCGGCCCTTGATGTGTTTTTAGAAGAGCCTCCACAAGATGAAGAATTGCTGCAGCTTCCTAATTTTCTTGTGACGCCTCATATTGGTGGAAGTGCAGATGAAGCCATTCTCGCGATGGGACGCGCTGCAATTAATGGACTCGATGATAATGAAATACCTGATCCAAAAATATATGCTTAAAAGTGAATAAAATGACAATACGTCCAAGACAATCTCTTTTAAATCCAAAGTTACAACGACCAAGTGCGCTAAGTTCGGTTCCACGAGATACTGATCGGCTATGGCTGGATAAAAACGAAAATCTTGATCCTGATTTGATGGCGGTTACTGATGATGTATTAAGAGAAATGAATGCAATTAGCCTTGCAACATACCCTGAAGCGGGTGAGGTTTACAGGAAGCTTGCAAGTTGGGTTGACGTAGATCCTGAACAATTGATTTTAACACCGGGCAGTGATGGCGCTATTCGACTCGTATTTGAAGCATTCATTGAGCACGGAGATAAAGTGATTCACGTCGTGCCAACATTTGCTATGTATCCCGTATATAGCCAAATGTTTGGTGCCGATGTTTTACACATTGATTATATAAGTAAAGAAGGTAAACCTTTTCTAAATTCGGATTCAATCATAAAATCTTTACTGGAACACAAGCCTAAATTAATATGTTTAGCTAACCCGGATAGCCCTACAGGTACAACTTTAGGTGCTGATGTATTAAAAAAAATTCTTTCGGTGTGTGAGTCTGTTGGAACAGTTTTTCTTATTGATGAAGCTTACCATCCATTTTATGAATGGTCTGCAGTACCTTGGACTAAAACATCAAAAAACTTAATTGTTGCAAGAACGTTTGCCAAAGCATGGGGCGTAGCTGGTCTTCGTATCGGTTATGCAGTGGGTCATCCAGAAACAATTGCCTTGTTACATAAATTACGTCCAATGTATGAAGTAAATACTTTTGCTGTAGATTTTATGTCGAAAATGCTGGATAAAAAAGATGATATGATGAAATCGGTTGCTAGAGTGCAGGAAGGAAAAGATTACTTTATTGAAAAAATGCAATCTTTAGGCTTTGAGACATTAGCTACATCAGGAAATTTTTTATATGTTTTATTTGGGGAGCAGAGTAAAGAGATACATTCTGTGCTTGCAAAAAAAGTTTACTATAGAGAGTCTTTTGATCATCCTAGTCTTGTTGGTTATACACGGTTCTCTGTTGCACCTAAGTCAATTATGATGAAAGTGTATGAATTAATAAAAGCTGTGGTAATAGAAAATACAAAATGAAGAATAACAATATGAAAGTTGCAATTATAGGTTGTGGGCGAGTTTCTGGTCACCATTGTAGATCCATAGTTCAAACAGAAGGTGTTGAGCTGATTGCTGTATGTGATTTATTAATTGAAAAAGCCAATGCTTATGAAGAAGAATTTGGTGCAAAGGCATATGATAACTACCATGCAATGTTGGAAGATAAACCTGAGATTGATACAGTAGCAGTTATTACGCCATCAGGCATGCATTATGAACATACGCTTGATATTATTTCACGTTATAAGAAAAACATTATTGTCGAAAAGCCTACTTTTATGAAACCGTCGCAAGTGACGGAAGCATATAAGAAAGCAGAAGACGCAGGTGTCAGGATATTTGCTGTTTTTCAGAATCGTCACAATTTGGCCGTTAAAAGGGTATTGCAAGGAATAAAGGATGGCGAGCTTGGTCAAATTCGTTCAGTGACAGTACGAGTGCGATGGTGTCGGCCACAACATTATTATGATTTAGCACCTTGGAGAGGAACTTTTGCTATGGATGGAGGATGCCTGACTAATCAGGGTATTCACCATGTTGATTTGTTGCGTCATTTAGGTGGTGAAGTTATTCGTGTGTGCAGTACACATAAAACTCTTGGGGCTAATATAGAAGTAGAAGATACTGCAGTGGCTGCATTTGAATTTGAAAATGGTGCTATTGGATCATTAGAGGTTACAACGGCAGCGCGGCCTATTGATTATGAGGCGAGTTTATCTCTTGTTTGCGAAAATGGTTTGGCGCAAATTGGTGGGATTGCTGTAAATGAGTTACAGGTCTATACACCAGATCCAGATTCATGTGAAATAAACTCCGAAGATTTTTCTGGAAATGTATATGGTCTAGGACATAGTAAAATCTACGCAGAGATAGTTGAAACATTCAAACAGAATAAGACTTTTTCTGTAAGTTATGACGATACTCTGTCAACGATTAGGCTTCTAAATTCATTTTATCAGGCGGATGAAGAAAAATCTTGGATAGATGTTGGCTCTACAAAAGATAGTGTTCGTTTAGGTCAATTGGATAATGATTTGGCTAACTTATATAGAACAACTTTAACTCAAGGTTGTTGAATATAATTGTAATTAATTATTAAGGATTAGAATGAAAAAAATAGGTGTTATTCCTGCTCGGATGGCAGCTTCACGTTTTCCAGGTAAACCATTACATCCAATTCTAGGAATGCCAATGATTGAACATGTTTATTTAAGAGCCAAAATGTATGATGGCTGGGATAAGTTGTATCTGGCAACTTGTGACAAAGAGCTTGAAGATTTTGCAAATGATAAAGGTATTCCCGTTGTTATGACAGGCAGTCATCACACTAGAGCATTAGATAGAATTGCTGAATCAATAGAGTTATTAGATGAACCTGTATCTGATGACGATATTGTTGTTAATGTACAAGGCGATGAGCCAATGATGCGTCCCGATATGATGGATGCTGTTATGTCACCCTTATTAAAAAATGATAATATCCCAGCAACTATTCTAGCGATGCATATTACCGATGAAACAATTTGGCGAAACCCAGATACTGTTAAGTTAATTAATAACGAAGCTGGTGAGGTGCTTTATACTTCCAGAGCGCCAGTACCTTATTGTAAAGGTAATTTTACTGCCGATCTTATGTTTAGACGAATTTATGGTATTTTTGCTTTTCGTTGGAAATATCTGAAAGCGTTTACACTGCACGAGGAAACAAGGTTAGAACAACTTGAGGCATGTGATAGTAATCGAATTCTTGATATGGATTTTCGTCAATATATCGCGCCATATCCTAATTTAGATTCATTTTCAGTTGATAGTCCAGATGACATTGAATTAGTAGAGAAGCATATGGTGAATGACAAATATTGGGACATGTATAAATAACCTAATGTATAGCCTAAATAGTAAAGAGCCCTGCAAATGAAAAATATTGTATATAAGTCCAGTAACTTAGTTGAATACTTTGCTAATAACCGTGTTAAATGGGAACAGTTTTATGAGTCGGAGCGTAATCTAATAGAAGTACTTCAACTTAATTCTGAGCAACAAGTTCTTGATATTGGATGTGGTTGCGGTGGTTTAGGTTTAGCACTAAAAGAAAAGTTCGGAATTAATAATTACACAGGGGTTGAAATAAATGCATTGTCTGCAAAAGCCGGGCAAGAAATGAATTCCGATGCAAATATTATTTGTGGTGATATTCTTAAATTAAAGAAGAATATACTAAATAATAATCTATATGATGTTGTATTTTCACTTAGTTGTGTTGATTGGAATGTTCAGTTTTCAGAGATGTTGGCTGCAGCGTGGGAATATGTGAAACCCGGAGGATATTTTGTAGCCACCTTTCGTCTTACGGATGTCGATGGATGCAATGATATAAATAAATCTTACCAATATATTAATTATGATGAAAAAAAGGAAGGGGAACTTGCATCCTATGTTGTATTAAATGCGAATGATTTATTTCAGCAGCTTAAAAATTTTAATCCTTCTGAAATAAATGCATATGGTTATTGGGGGAAACCATCAACAACTGCAGTTACCAAGTATGAAAATCTTTGTTTTGCAGCATTTTCAATTCGGAAACAAAAGTCAGTTGATTTCAGAAAAGCTCATTATAATATGCAGTTGCCGTCAGATATTTTAAATATTTTGCGGCTTACAAAATAGTTCAGAGAGTGATGTCGTCGCCGTTTAAAATGAAGCAAAAGAAGGTGCTTGAAGTTTGGTGTTCTGAGAAACCCCATTCTATGAATGGAAGTGGAGTGGTGTGTCATTGGAATAGAGGGTGTTCAAAAAAAGGAAATTATTCAATTATTGATTATGTTGAGTTGAATGCTGATCATCTTCGTTTGAAGTACTTAGCATTTATCTATGAGTTAGGTGAGAGTAAAATAAAAAATGAACGTTTAGTTGAACTTTTTCAAACATCGAATGGTTTTAATCTATGGTGGATGTCATCACTAGCTGAAAAGAACTTTATAAATTCATCACGCATTTCTGACGCAATAAAACTGTTTGCTCTTGAAGAAATATTACATATCGAAAAACCTAATACGGTGATATTTTCCGGTGATGATATAGATTTATTGGAAAGCATTAAAATTCTGTGCTTGAATATGAAAATTATATTTTCATTTTCAAGTGCTGAGTTACATAAAAAAAATAGTATTTGGAGTGCGCTACGTAAAAAGCGCCCAGAATTTTTATCCGCAACTCTTTGGTTTATACGTTATATATGTAAGCATTGGAAGGTTAGGTCCAAGAAAAATCCCTGTTGGAGTACGGGCAAAGATTCTATTACCATGGTATCGAATTTTTTTATTTTAAATGAAAAAAAATATTTAAATGGGGAGTTTGAATCTAAACAATGGGGCGCACTGCCTGAGATGGTTCGTAGTTATGGAATGAAAGTAAATTGGCTGCATCATTTTAGGGTTGGAGATGTTGTGAAGGATAGTCAGTCAGCATTTGATTTTATTGGTAAGTTAAATGAAAATTCTGATCAGCAAGGTGGGCATGCATTTTTTGATGGTTACCTGAGTCTGTCAGTTATTTTTAGAGTGTACTTTAATTATTTACAGCTAATATTTAAGAGCGCTCTTATCATGAGTGTAAAAAATATATTCCGACCATGTAATTCTGCCAATAATTTCTGGCCTATCTTAAAAAAGGACTGGCGAAGCTCAATAAAAGGTGCCGTAGTCTTGAAAAATATTCTATTTATTGAGCTAGTGGAATTAGCTTTGAAGAATGCTCCGATGCAAAAATTTGGGGTTTATTTATTGGAAAATCATAGCTGGGAAAGAGCGTTTATTCACTCGTGGCGCCGTCATGGTCATGGTGTCTTAATAGGAGTGCAACATGCCACGGTTCTTTTTTGGGATTTAGTATATTTTGATGATGTGAGGACCGCATTACAAAAAGATATTTATTCTCAGGCACGACCAGATTATGTGGCCGTTAATGGGCCTGCTGCTATGAGTGAATATATTAATGGTGGTTATCCAAAGCTTAATTTAGTTGAGGTGGAGGCTTTACGCTATTTGGATTTAGTAAATGTTAAAAGTAAACTTATGCAATATCATAAAAATATAACTGACTGTGATTTTGTCGGTGATAAAAAAAATAGTGTGATTATTCTTGGAGATTATAACCGCGATGTAACTATAAGTATGCTTCATTCTATCGTAAGTGCCATAAAGGGTAATTCATTGATGCAGTTTACATTCAAGCCACATCCTGCTTGTATTATAAATATGGATGACTTTTTTATACCTGGTTTAACTAAAACAGATAAACCCTTATCAGAAATTCTTGGGCAATTTGATTGTGCTATTACTTCTGGCTCTTCATCTGCATCGATTGATGCATATACGGTGGGATTGCATCTAATAGTGTATCTTGACCAATATAGGCTAAACCTTAGTCCTGTGCGGGGCTTTTCTGATGTTATGTTTGTTGTGAACTCTAATGAAATTAGAGCTGCATTTACTAAGTTATTTTTTCCTCTAAAACGTTCAGCTAGTCGTAAATATTTTTGGTTAGATAATTCCGTACCTCGATGGCATCGTTTTCTCGATCACTTAAATAAGGCGTAATTTATAGTGAAGTTTTTCTTATGTATTTAATGTTTTTAACGGAATCTTAGTGCTTTGTTGCTATGAATAGCTGTAGCAATTATTTTGAAAATCCGACATATAGTGGCTAATTTTTTAATAATCGATTATTTGTATCTAATTGATTGACCTGCACCTTTTTCATGATTAGGCTGAATCAGAGTATAAAGTTTATCTGTAATAGTAGTTTATTCACTATATGTTTTATTGTTGCAATACTTATGCTTGGTGTCTTGCAAATTATGTGGTTGCCTTTTTTAATGTTTCACGCTCTTGTTTGAATTGAGCATTTTTTTAAGAGTGACCAGTTCTTGTTCGGGACTGAGTCTATTTGGGTTATCTACATGGCAAGGGTAAGGAGTTTTTCTTATGAAAGAAACTGTTAAAAAATTTTTAAAAAATAATTCAGAATTTGAAGTGTTGTCGCACGGGGAAATATAATATGATCGCTATTTTTATTTGTGACAATGATGGGTAAATACAAGGTGTTAGATGATAATGGTTACATCATAAATTATGATGGAGGACAATTCACTCTTAAGGGAGCGTTGTTTTTTGGAGAGAAATTAGTGCCTACTTTGGTATATTCATTATGAACGATTTGATACTTACAGCTCCAGATTCATTAAAAATATTTAGTGGGACTAAAGTTTTAATTACCGGTCATACAGGATTTAAAGGAACATGGTTAAGTTTATGGCTTTCTCAGCTAGGTGCGAATGTTACTGGCATTTCTATTGATGTACCTACTAAACCTTCCCATTTTGATGCTGCAGTATTAACAAATAGATTATCTGACCATCGACTCGATATTCGTGATGGAGAAACATTAAAAAACTTCGTTAAAGAACTTTCTCCTGACTTTGTTTTTCATCTTGCTGCACAACCGTTAGTACGCCGCTCATATAAAGAACCAGTAGATACATGGCAGACAAATACGATGGGTACAATTAATTTATTAGAGGCGTTACGTGAACTAAATAATCCATGTACTGCCGTGTTAATTACCAGCGATAAATGCTATGACAATGTCGAATGGATCTGGGGTTATCGTGAAACTGATGCTCTTGGAGGTCCGGATCCATATAGTGCGTCTAAAGGTGCAGCAGAGCTTGCGATTCGTTCTTATGTTCGTTCATTCTTTCCTGCTGAGGGCAATGTTCGTATCGCTGTTGGGCGTGCTGGAAATGTAATTGGTGGCGGTGACTGGGCTGAGGATAGAATAGTCGCTGACTGCATGAGTGCTTGCTCAGTTGGTGAAAGTGTTTCTTTACGTAATCCTCTAGCAACTAGACCATGGCAACATGTATTGGAACCCTTGAGTGGCTACCTGGCATTAGCATCATCATTATATGAAGATGTAACACTCCACGGAGAACCATTTAATTTTGGTCCTCCAAGTGATCAAAATCAATCTGTTGGAGACCTGGTTGTACAAATGTCAAAACATTGGGATCAAGTTCGTTGGACTGATGAGTCAGAGCTGTATGGTGGGCCATATGAGTCTGGACTACTTAAGCTTAATTGTGATAAGGCATTGCATTATCTTAAATGGCAAGCATCATGGAACTTTGAAGAAACGGTGCGAGAAACGGTTCTATGGTATAAAAATTATTATGAACGGCCAAACAATTCTATTGTAGATTTTTCATTGGCACAAATAGAAGCATATGTTGTTTCAGCAAAACAGCAGGGCAAACAATGGGCGCAATAGCTGTTGATGATATTATAGTGACATCTCTATCTGAGGTCTCAGTTGAAGGTGGAAATGTTATGCATGCTATGAAATGTACTGATGTTGGTTTCGTTGGTTTTGGAGAAGCATATTTTTCGAAGATCGATATGACTGCTATAAAAGCCTGGAAAAAACATATTAATATGACGCTCAACTTAATTGTTCCTTTTGGCACTGTTCGTTTTGTATTTGTTGATGACAAAGGGGGGGTGCGTGAAGAGGTGGTTGGTGATAAAAAATATGCACGTATTACTGTCCCTCCTGGAATTTGGTTTGGTTTCCAAGGAATAAATGCACCATTCAGTATAGTGTTAAATGTAGCTGATATTCCTCACAGTCCTGACGAGGTTGAACGTAAAGATATTGAAAAAATACAATTTGATTGGGGACAGATTTAATGAAAGTAATTATTCTTGCAGGTGGGTTTGGTACACGTTTATCTGAATATACTGAAATGACTCCTAAGCCTATGGTAACTGTGGGAAGCCAACCAATTCTTTGGCATATCATGCAATCATATGCACACTTTGGGCATAAAGATTTTTATATTGCTCTGGGGTATAAGGCTGAAGTAATTAAGGAATATTTTCTTAATTACCATTCTTTGAATTCTGATTTTACTGTCGATCTCAAAAACGGTGGTATTCAGTATTATAAAAAGAATACGAACGACTGGAAAGTAACATTAATTGATACAGGGCTAAACACAATGACTGGTGGACGAGTGAAACGTTTGAAGTCATATGTTGGCAATGAAACCTTTTTGTTAACATATGGTGATGGTGTTTCTGACGTTAATATTAGTGATTTACTTAACTTTCACAAAAGCCATGGAAAGATGGTTACTATGACTGGTGTTCATCCTCATGCACGTTTTGGGGAGCTAGATATAGATAATGATAAAATTATTGCCTTTAGAGAAAAACCTTCCGCGCAAACTAAAGAAGGCTGGATTAATGGTGGATACATGGTTGTTGAACCAGAATTTTTTGAACTTATTGAGTCGGACAAAACAGTTATGGAAAAAGAACCGTTAGAACAAGTAGCTGAACTTGGTGAGCTAATGGTTTTTCGCCATAGCGGCTTTTGGCATTGTATGGACACTAAAAGAGATCGCGATACACTGGAAGATATGTGTCGTTTAAATAAAGCCTCATGGAAATATGACGATGTATAATTACAGTGATATAAAATACGATAAAGACTGGTATAAAGATGTATATGAAAAATTCCTAGCACAAGATTGGAATGTACTTAAAAAAGAAGGTGGTACTACTAGCTGGGTAGTTAATAAATATCTAAAATATACGACTAGCCATGGCCGTACTAAAATAAATCCTTTGGTATTTGTTAGTGGTTCAGGACCATTTTTAATTGACGAAGATGATGGCATCTATCTTGATTTTGGTTCTGGAATATATGTGACAAATTTAGGTCACTCTCATCCAAAAGTTTGTGAAGCAATATCGATTGAAGCTAAAAAGTTAATGAATTGCCATGATTACCTTACTCCTGTAAAAGCAACTTATTTTGAAAAACTGTCTCATGCTTCGGGAGGTGAGTTCGATAATATTCATTTGTATGATAATGGTACAACGGCAGTTGAATTCGCGATAAAAACCGCACGGGCAATAACAGGTAAGTATGAAATCATTTCATGCTTCTCAGATCACCATGGAAAATCTGCTGGTTCAGCCTCACTAGGGCGAATTTCTTCCATTGATAATACATCAAGGCTTCCAGGTTATTATCTAGTACCGCGACCTAATCCTTTTAGACCAATCTGGGTTGACGATAAAGGTCTTATTGATATCGATGCATATTTTAATTTTTATGACTTATTTATAAAAGAATCAACTACTGGACAAATAGCGGCATTTATTATTGAACCAATTCAAGGATGGGGTGGTTGTATCATTCCCCCAGATGATTTTTTTCCAAAATTAAAAAAATTCTGTAATGAAAGAGGAATGCTTTTAATTGTAGATGAAGTATTGACTGGTTGTGGGAGAACTGGAAAGTGGTTATGCACGGATCATTGGAATGTACAGCCGGATATTGTCTTAATGGGTAAAGGAATTGGAAATGGCTTTCCAATGAGTGCAATGTTAACTTCTAGTGAGTACTCCGATACACTTTCAAAATTATCCCCATCAACAACCTATGGCGGAAACCCAATGGCTTGTGGGGCAGGCTTGGCAACATTAGAAGTTTATGAAGAAGAAAAAATTATAGATAATAGTACCCAGATAGGAGCTAATTTATTAGCTGGATTAATGGTTCTCAAAGATAAATATACATTTATTGGCGATGTAAGAGGTAAAGGCAGTCTTCTCGCAATTGAATTTGTTAAAGATAGAATATCAAATGAACCATTTAATGAAGTAACCGAACTTTTTTATAACGAATGCTTGAAACGTCGTTTAATTCCTGGGATCCCTGTAGTTAATCTTATCAGAATTGCGCCTACACTTAATGTTGACGATATTCTTGTAAATCATGCTTTGTCAATCATGGATGAAAGTCTTAATATTGTTAGTGAAAAAATTGCAGAATTGAAATAATTTTTTTTAAAAAGGAATCTGCATGTTACAAGCACATCTTATTATAAATGTCTTCAACGGAGATAAGTTTTTATCACAAACGCTTGAATCATTAGTACAACAAGATTACGAACACGTTTTTATACATTGTTTTGATAATCAATCTACAGACAAAACATCTGAAATTATAGGCAAATATAAAAAAGAATTTGATAATGTTAGAAGTTATTGCACGCCCTGTCATATTCCTCTTGTCGAGGCACGAAATTTTGCACTTTCAACTGTTAAAAATATTGTTGACGGTCCCTTTTATTTTGCGTTTTGTGATGCCGATGATTTGTGCTCTCTGGATTGGGCTTCTAAATTAATGAGATTTTCAGATTTGAATTATGACATATTGATATGCAATGGGTACGTTTTTGACGAAAGTGGGAAATATAGACCTGTCAATTCCTGCTTATCTCAATGGCGCCCAAGTCCCTTTACGTGTCCAGTTTTTATTCGGTCTTGTATGTTTAGCTCGGAACTACTTACAGATGATATAGCTCTGTTAGATATAAGATTTCCAATTGCTTATGATACGGAGTTTTGGTTGAGAAATGGCAATGACTTAAGTATGTTACATATTAGTGATCGCGTTTTTCATAAGCGTATTCATTCAAATTCTATGGCACATAACAATTTTTTACCTATTTTGCGTGAAAGGTGGGGAATGTTGAAGAAGCATAATTTGTCTTTGTCTCGTTTCTTATATGGCTTTTTTCGTCAATTAATAAATATGGTGTTAACCTTTAAGTGAGGGACGGTAATCCCCCCATTAATAGCCTAGGTTAAAAGTAGAGGTTTAGGCAGCGGCCAAATTCAACATTGGTGTAATACCATTTAACGCCATATCTGGGCGCTCGTTATTGTAGATCCAAAACCATTGAGTAGCACGATTTTGGACATCTTCAATGCTATCAAACAAGTAATGATTCAACCAGTCATAACTCACCGTTTCGTTGTAGCGCTCAACGTAGGCGTTTTGTTGAGGGTTGCCCGGTTGGATAAACATGAGCTCAATATCTTTGTTTATAGCCCAGATGGCGAGTAAACTGCTGATTTACTCTGGGCCATTATCACAGCATATCCGCTTGGGTTGGTCACGCCATTCAATGATTTGATCTAAAATGAAAGATGAGTTTTTTGATGTTAATAACGTCCAGTTTATTCTTAAGAAACATATGTCTGGCAAACATAACTGGCAAGTTATTTTATGGCGGTTGTGCGCATTTCAAGAATGGCTCAAATACAGGTAACGTAATGAGATTAGAAGAAGCTAAGCATATCAAATACATTTTGGCCAAATACACTGGCAACAATCGTAAGTTGGAAGTTTTACTAAATTTGGGGAGTAGTACTGGAGATTTCAGAAAAATTCAGCAGCCGCACATTGATAAATACATATTTAAACCGTTAGATAAGACGATCTACCAAACAATTCATTTTGATTTAAAAAATGATATAGGAGTGGATCTTTCAGGAAATATATTTGACGTCGAAACCCAAAAGACTCTGTTAAAGACCAAGCCAACTATAATTATGTGTTGTAATTTAATGGAACATTTGGACGAAGACTTAAGACATCAAGTCCCAAACATCTTTGATCTCATATTAGAAAATGAAGGTGTTTTGCTCATAACAGTGCCATATTCCTATCCGGTACATTTAGATCCCATTGATACATATTTCAGGCCATCTCCTTTGCAATTAAGTGCATTATTTCCAGGTTATTACACGCTTGATAAGTCCATTATAGAAAGTTCTACATTTCTGGATGAGTTTTTGAGCTATAGTCTGTATTGGAAAATTAGGACGGTAGTTCGTTTATTCACCCCATTTTACAAATATAAAGGATGGAAGACTTTGATTCATCGGTGTCTTTGGTTGTTTAAAAAGTACAAAATCAGCTGTGTTTTGTTGAAGAAGATATAATATGCCCTTGTTTGGAAGCGTATATTTTCTAGTTTTCATCATACTAGTTACCTTTTCACTTATAACTATTGATAAAAGAGGGAAAAAGCTCACTAATATTTGTTTGTTATTCTCGTTTTTAATTCTCACCCTGTTAGCTGGGTTAAGGCAAGCAAGTCCTGATCAAAAAACCTATGCATTGATGTTTAAAAATGCGCCTTCACTCCTTGATTACATCTCTACTGATAGTAATTACGATTTTTCAAATGTAGAGGTTGGATTTACTTTTTTATTATCAATTATAAAGACAGTAACAAGTAATGAAACAGTTATGTTTTTATCATTGGCATCTATAGTTTTGGGGACGGTAGTGTATGCATCTAAAAGGTTATCTCCTTATCCATTATTAAGTGTTTTGATTTACTTTTCTTGGTTCTACTATTCGAATTTAGGGGCGTTGAGACATGCATTGATTTCTAGTTTATTGCTTTTAATTATCGTTTTTTTAGTAAAAAATAAGACTGTTAAGGCGTTTCTCATCTCTATAATCTCATTTTTGACTCATAAAGTTGGAGTAGTACTTCCAGTATTATATTTCATTTTAAAATTTGATATTAAGCCAATTTTTTATTTGGTATTCATAACGTTATCTATAATTGTAGCTATATATGGTGGTTTATTTTTGTGGATCTTTCACTTGTTGAGTGACTACCTCCCTAAAAATTGGCATGATAAGCTCTATTTATATGTTTATTTTACTGAAAATGGTGGCTTTGATACGAAATTTGGCGGTAAAGAGGATGTAATTAAAGGATCTTCTATTAAGCAACTTTCAATAATAATAGTAGCTCTTTTATATTTTAAAGTTTTAAATTTTAAATTCAATAAAAGCTTTAATATTATATTGGGACTATATATTTCAAGTATTATTCTTATGTTTTTATTTGTTGATTTTAAAATAGTAACTGATAGAGTTTCGCACTATTTAGCAATTACTGAAATACTATTGTTACCAATGATCTTATCAATAGTAGAATCTCGTCAACGAATAGTAGTTTTATTAGCTATTTTTTGTTTCATGTTGATCCAGATATACTTACAATATCCGAATCAACTTTATTTATATAAACTTTAATGCAGGCTACTATGAACTCAAATGAATCGTTAGCCATACTCATGGTGGTTGCCCAATACCCTTTTCCGATTACTGGTGGGCTTGAGAAACAGGCGTACGAGTTGTCTAAAGACTTGGCCAAAAAAGATGTAAAAGTTACGGTATTATCTCGAAAATTTTCTGAAAATCAGCAGGAGTTTGAAGTTGTCGATGGTGTAACTGTATTTAGAATAGCCTGGTCTAAAAATCGCTTAATTCGGTTCATCACACTTCCTTTTTTAATGACATATTTTATGTTTCGTAAAAAAAATAAGTTTGAAATAGTCCACTTGCACACTTTGAGTCCACTCAGTCTATATGTTTTATTAATAGCTAAACTATTGGGAAAAAAAGTAGTGTTAAAAATGGCAAACGTTGCCGAGCATGGTATACCACAATTTAAAAACACAGCTTTAGGTCTGTTACAGTTAAAGATAATTAAAAGTGCTGATGTCATTGTTTCAATGTCGCTTGAGAGCAAGCAAGAGCTTGCTTATGTGAATTACCCAATTAATAGAGTATTTATGACTCCAAACGGTATTCCGATACCTAATATAATTAACAAAAAGATAAAAAAGAGTATTGACCAAAAGAAAAACTGTAAAGTGGTATGTGTTGGCAGATTGTCTATTCAAAAAAATATAGCCAGTTTGTTAAATGTATGGGCGGATATTCAATCCCACAGTGACATATCTGCAAGTCTTGAAATATTTGGTACAGGGCCTTTAGAAGAAGAATTAAGAGCGGCTGTTCGGCGTCTTAATATAACAGATACGGTAGTTTTCAGGGGTCATATAAACAACGTTCATGAGCACTTAAACTCAGCTGATATTTTTGTTCTTCCTTCTTTAGCTGAAGGAAACTCTAATGCTATTTTGGAGGCCATGGTAGCCGGGCTGCCTATTGTTTCGACTAACGTTGGTGGTACTTTGATGCAGGTGGGGTATTATGGTGCGAGATATATATCTGAAGTTGATAATAATAGAGAGCTTTTCAAAAACCTTTTGTCACTAATTTTGAATTGTTCTGAAAGGGATAGAGTGGGGCGGGAAATGTATGAACGAGTGACGGCTAATTTTGCCATGGGAAATATTACAAACGGTTATATTTCTATGTATTCATATGTTCACACGAATAGGGCTGATTCGGTGCACGAAATTTCTCATAAAGTGTTTGACTAATATAATATTTTAATCATGGCAATTCAATTTAATATAAAAAGTTATATGTAACATGTGTGATATTCATAAAATCAATATAATTGCACCGAATATAAAGAATGGAGGAGGTAAAGAACTACTTGAATATTTACTCATTCACCTCGAAAAGAAATATAAAACTACCCAAGTGATAGTATATATTGACTCCTTAATAAATATAAATGAAACAAATAATAGGGTTGTAGTAAAATTGTCAAGTACATTGAGCAAAATAAATCTCTTTAGTAAAAGAATTGATAATTCGATTTATTTCGGAAATCTACCACCTCTTGTCAAATCTTCGAATTCAATAGTCTACTTGCATAATGCATACTTGATTATGAGTATTAATAATTTATTTTCTCAATCAGTGAGGTTTATTTTTAAATATGGCCTTCAACAAATTTATTTGTATTATTTCCTTAAAAATATTGATGTTATTGCTTGTCAAAATTTAACAATTAAAACGGCTTTGATTAATAAATATAACTACAATAATGTTGAAATCTTTCCTTTTTATAGAGTATGTCCGAAACCAAAAAAGTTATTAAATAAAGTCTATGATTTTTGCTATATCTCCCTAGCTCATCCGCATAAAAATCATTACTTGCTTTTTGAGGCATTAGAAATTCTTGGTAAGAAAGGTTTTTCGATTAGCATAGTTGTTACTATTGAGGATTCTAGGGAAGACTTAATTGAAAAGTTAACTCATATTAATAGTTTATATGATATACGGATAGTTAATGTGGGTTCTATTTCGAAGTGGGCTGTCTGTGAGGTTTATCAAAAAACCAAATGTTTAATATTTCCATCAACTTTTGAGACGTTTGGGTTAGCTTTAGTTGAAGCTGCAGAAATGGGGCTTGACATAATTGCTGCTGACTTGAGTTATACGCATGAGATAATATCTACTCCTTACCTTTTTGATCCAACATCTGTCTTAAGCTGCGCTGGTGTAATTGAAAGCTATTTGGATACAACGTCTCCATCTAAGTGCTCAAAGAAGATCGAAAACAAGGTAGATGAGTTAATTAATAAGATTATCAGGAATTCAAATGTTTAGTAATAAAATACTTTTAATCGCTGGTGGTACAGGTTCATTTGGCAATGCTGTGTTGAGGAGATTCCTCGACACAGATATCAAGGAGATACGGATTTTCTCGAGAGATGAGCTAAAGCAAGACAACATGAGAAGAGCCTACCAAAACGATAAATTAAAATTCCATATTGGTGATGTAAGAGATCAAAATTCAATCGATGATGCGATGAGAGGAGTTGATTACGTTTTTCATGCGGCAGCATTGAAACAGGTCCCGTCGTGTGAGTTCTACCCGATGCAGGCTGTCAAAACTAATATTATTGGTACGGAAAACTTAATTAATTCAGCGATTAGCGCGGGAGTTAAAAAAGTGATTGCGCTTAGTACAGATAAGGCTGTTTACCCCATCAATGCAATGGGAGTTAGTAAGGCCATGATGGAGAGGGTAGTTGTAGCAAAAGGTAGGAATGTTAACAGTACGATGATAGCCTGCACTAGATATGGCAACGTAATGGCGAGTCGTGGATCTGTTATCCCCCTATTTATAGGTCAAATTAAAAACGGTCAGGCTATAACGATTACAGACCCAAATATGACTCGGTTTATGATGAGTTTAGATCAGGCTGTTGATTTGGTGATTTTTGCGTTCAATAATGGTGTAAGTGGCGATATATTTGTCCAAAAAGCGCCTGCTGCTACTGTAGAGTTGCTTGCTCATGCAGTTAAGAAGATTTTAGGAAAGCCAGATCATGACGTGAGGATTATTGGCACCAGGCATGGGGAAAAATTATATGAAACCTTACTTACTAAAGAAGAGATGGTGAAAGCGGTTGATATGGGAGAGTATTATCGAATTCCGGCTGATACGAGGGACCTTAATTACAATCAGTTTTTTGAAGAGGGAAAGGATGTAATCACAGAAGCTGGTGAGTATCATTCCCACAATACCGATAGACTTGATGAAGAATCACTGACAAAATTGTTATTAAGTCTCAGAGAGATTCAGCATGATGTGAAGGAATTTAAAAGTGATGACTAAATTGAAGGTAATGACAATTGTCGGTACTAGACCTGAAATTATCAAGCTAAGTGAGGTGATGAAAGAGCTAGATCGACATGTGGAACATATAATTGTTCATACTGGACAAAATTATGATTATGAATTGAATGAATTATTTTTTGAACAGTTGGGTATAAGAAAACCTGATATATTTCTAGAGGCTGTTAAGGGATCACCGTCAGAAACTATTGGTGATATTATTGGGAAGATTGATAAAGTGTTTGGAGAAGTTCTTCCAGATGCATTGCTTATTTATGGTGATACTAATAGTTGTTTGAGTGTTATTGCAGCAAAGAAACAAAAAATACCAATTTTCCATATGGAGGCTGGTAACCGGTGTTTTGACCAACGAGTGCCAGAAGAGGTTAATAGAAAAATAGTTGATCATTTAAGTGATATAAACCTCCCATTATCAGAACAGGCCAGAGACTACTTAATTGCAGAAGGTATCAAACCAGAAACTATTATAAAAACAGGTTCACCTATGGCAGAGGTGCTGAATGCAAATATGGACAGAATTCAATCTAGCAATATTCTAGAAATAGAAGGATTAAATCGCAAAGAATATATACTTATGAGCATTCATAGGGAAGAGAATGTAGATTCACCTAAAAATTTCACTGATTTATTGGAGTCAATTGAAGAATTAACTAGTAAATATGATATGCCTATTATTATTTCGACTCACCCGAGAACTAGAATCAAACTGGAATCGATCAAGTATAAAAATGAGAATCCATTGATTAGGTTTTCCAAGCCTTATGGTTTTCACGAATATAACAAGCTCCAAATGAATGCGTTTTGTGTGATCTCGGACAGTGGCACTATTGCTGAGGAAGGATCAATATTAAATTTACCCGCTGTTACCATCAGACAAGCACACGAAAGACCAGAAGGAATGGATGAGACTACTGTTATTATGTCTGGTTTAAGTAAAACTAGGATTATTGAAGCTGTTGGCATAGCCACAGAGCATAATAACCAAACTATTAGGTCGATAAAACCTGTAAAAGATTATGAGACTGACAATGTTTCCAAGAAAGTGCTAAGAATAATTTTGTCATATGTTGACTATGTTAATAGAGTAGTTTGGCATAAAGAGGTTTAGTGGTGAAAGAAAGAGTACTAGTACTTGGGTCAGCAGGATTAATAGGCCACCAAGTTTACAATTATTTAAAAATCGCTTGTGATTATGAGCTTTTTAACCTGTCACATTCAAATAAAATTCAAAACGATACGATCCTTTTGGATGCAAGAAATGAAAAAGCACTCACTGATCAAATAAAAATAATCAGACCAAAATATATTATTAATTGTATCGGCATTTTGATTAGTGGTTCAAACAAAGATTGTGGGAATGCTATTTATCTCAACTCATATTTACCTCATTTATTGGTCAAAATATCAAATGAAATTGATTCTAAGTTAATTCATATCTCAACAGATTGTGTTTTTTCAGGTGACAAAGCTGAGCCATACGTAGAAGATGATGAAAAGGATGGGAGAGGCATCTATGCTAAAACTAAAGCTTTGGGTGAGGTGACCACTGGTAGGCATCTAACTTTGCGTACTTCTGTTGTAGGGCCTGAGTTAAAAAATAATGGAGAAGAGCTTTTTCATTGGTTTATGAATGAAACAGGAGAAATTTCAGGCTATAAAAACTCTATTTGGTCAGGAGTTACTACATTAGAACTTGCCAAAGCTGTAAAGTGGTCAATTGATCAAGATGTAAGGGGCCTTTACAACGTGACTAACAACTGCTCAATTAATAAGTTTGAATTACTTCAACTGTTTAAGAAATATATGAAAAAAGAAATTAATATCAAGCCATTTTATGGGGAAAAAGTTGACAAGAGTTTCATAGATACAAGATTGTTAATAAATTATAAGATCCCCTCTTATAAAGTAATGGTTAAAGATATGGTTAATTTTATGGTTAATCACAGTTCTTTATATTCTCAATATGAGGTAGAGAATTTTGAATCAAAATAGGAAGGTATTAATTGTTACAGAATGCTTTTATCCGGAAGAATTTAAAATAAATGATGTGGCGATGTCATGGAAAGACAAAGGATATGAAGTTGATGTTTTAACTTTAGCTCCAACTTATCCTCTTGGGAAAGTATTCCCAGGATATAAAAATAAATTTTTTACGAAAGATGACTACAATGGAATATCAATATTTAGGGTGCGCGCTGTTACAGGGTATAGGGAAAGTTTTTTAAAAAAAATACTTAAATATATAAACTTTATGTTCCTTGGTAGTGTCGCAGCAGTTTTTATTGGTAGAAAATATGATTATATTCTTGGGTTCAATGCTAGTGCGTTGACGAGTATGTTACCTGCAGTGGTTATAAAAAAGCTGTATAAAATCCCGTTAACATATTGGACCCAGGATGTTTGGCCTGACAGTGTTTACGCCTATGGGTTTAAAAAAACTAAAACCCTATCTTTTTTGCTAAACACGTTTGTTGCGTTTATGTACCATAATATTGATGCGATCGCTATTTCAGGAAAAGGCTTTGAGTCAAAATTGGCGCCTTTCATAAAAACGCCCTTGACCTACTATTATTTGCCGAACTGGGCTGATTCTTTAGATGAGAATGCATTAAAAAAGAATCTTGGTGGAGTCGATGGATTAACTCACTTTACCTTTGCTGGGAATGTTGGAAAAATGCAAAATTTAGAAAATATTATCATAGCTTTTCTGTCACTTTCGATTAAGTATAAAGATATGGCTCAGCTTAATATTATTGGGGATGGTTCTAACCTGGAATCTCTTAGGTTGCTTGCCGACAATGCTTCAAATATTATCTTTCATGGAAAAAAACTTAGATCAAGTATGGCCAGTTATTACAACGCCAGTGATTTTCTAATCGTTTCTCTTATAGATGAGCCTATTTTTTCTGTAACTGTGCCTGCTAAAACACAAACCTATATCGCTGCAAAAAAACCAATATTAGCAATAATTAATGGAGATACTGCAAACCTAGTAGAGGAACATAATTTAGGTTTGTGTGCGGACCCGTCAGATAGTGAATCAATTAAGTCTGTTTTAGAGATGTGTGTTGATATGGATGCGTCTGAAAGAAATAGGTTTACGTCCAATAATGACGACTTATTAGCGACAATTTTTAACAAGGAAAAGACTATTGATAGTCTTCTAAATATTGTTAAGGCAACAGCTCAATGAAAGATAGCAGAATTATTCAACTTTTCACCCTGTATAGTATTTAAATAGATACTTTTCGTAATTGTTGTTTTATACATTTATAAGATAGGCACAAAAATTTATGAGCTTTAGTTTCGGGTTTTTTGAAATGGATTACCTGTTTATATTTGGAATAGTTTCCTTTGGTGGGGTGTACGTATATAAAAACTTCGCTATTAAATTAAGCGTCGTTTCTAACCCTAATTTTCGTACATTACATGAACACCCAACCCCAAGAGGTGGAGGAATAGTTTTTTCTATTACCTTCTTGGTTGGTATGCTTCTAATGTGGAATGAATTTAAATTATCGAGTAATCTTTTTTCTATTTTGGTAGTTGGGGGAGTGTTAGCCGCAATATTTGGTTTTATTGATGATATTAAAAATATTAGGGCGCGGTTTAAGTTAATTTTTCAGTTATTTTTGGCGATATGGGTAGTGTACTGGCTTTACTCTGAGGAACTAAAGTTTTTAAATTTGATTCCAATGTTCATAGCAATTCCAGCTTGTTTGTTTTTTATGGTCTGGATGCTAAACGCCTATAACTTTATGGACGGTATCGACGGCATGGCTGCTTCAGGTGCAATTTTTGCTAGTTTGACGCTTTCACTGATTCTCTTTCTAACGGATAGTGCTATTAATTTGCTTCCTATTTTTGTTTTACTTGCAGTAACTGTCTCTGGATTTTTCGTCTTTAACTGGCCTCCAGCAACTATTTTTATGGGTGATTCTGGCAGCATTTTTTTAGGGTATATTTTTGGTTCGTTGCTTTTATATACCACACTCAATGACTTGATTTCATTTTGGAGTTGGGTGTTAGTATTTGGGTACTTTCTCTCAGATACTATGGTGACGCAAATTCTTCGGGTGGTCCTAGTTACAAAGTGGTATGGAGCCCACCGGAGCCATGCCTATCAAAACTTGGCGAGAATAACTAAAAGCCACTCTAAGGTTACTATTGGAGTAGCTATATACAACGTACTTTGGATTCTGCCACTAGCAGTTTGGTCTGTATTTAAACCAGAGATGGGAGCTGCACTTGCAGTAATTTCAATTACCCCTGCGATTTTTGTTTCCCTAAAATTTGGTCCATTGCTGTCCACATCATGAAAGCTGAGATATTTATGAATTGTAATACAATTGATGAAATGAGAAAACAACACCAATTAGACCGAGACTTAGCGTTGGAGAAAGTCTTTAATTTAATGTTAAAAGGCGTTAGCGTCAGCAATCCTGAGCTTTTGTTTATAAAAGGTGAAGTGAGTTGTGGAAATAACGTAAAATTGGGAACAAATATAATCATCGAAGGTCGTGTTGTTCTCGGGAATGATGTGTCGGTTGGTTCTAATACTGTTTTGAGAAGCTGTACTATTGGAGATGGGACAGTTATTAAGGCATTTTGTCTTTTAGATGACTCGGTGATTGGTGACAATTGTTTCGTTGGTCCATATGCTCATATCCGCCCATTTGTTTCAGTTGGAAATAATGTTTCGATTGGCAACTTTGTAGAAATTAAAAACTCAAACATTGGTGTTGGCTGTCGCATTAACCATTTATCGTTTATAGGTGATGCTGATTTATCAGATCACGTCACAATAGGGGCTGGCACAATCACTTGCAATCATGACGGCGTCGATCTTAACCGCACCACAATTGAGCAAGGAGCTTATATCGGCTCTGGTTCTAACTTAATTGCTCCTTTGAGGATCAATGCTAATGCTACGGTAGCATCTGGCTCGACTATTACTGAAGAAGTGTCTGCTAATACGCTGGCTATAGCCCGCACCCGACAAATAGCTGTCGAGAATTGGAAAGGACCAAAATCAACAAGATGAGTATGATTAATGTTGCAGTATGGGGTTTGGGTAATCATGCTCGAAATCGAATTCTTCCTATATTGTCAGTCATGAATGAGATGACGTTAGTTGGAGTTTGCTCCCGTAATGTGGAAGTAGTTAAAGAAAGTGCTGAAAAATGGAAGTGCTTTGGATGGGAAGATCCGAAGCAGATGCTTAACGACCCAAGTGTTGATGTTGTCTATATAGCTACGCCAATTGGTGTTCACTTTTCTTTAGCTAAGCAGGTACTCGAAGTGGGGAAACATGTATGGTGTGAAAAACCTTTAACGTGCAGCTTCGAAGAATCTCAAGAATTAGTTACACTTTCTGAAGCGAAAGATAAAGTTCTGGCGGAATCTTTCATGTATATATATCATCCCCAATTCCAGAGAATTAAAAGGTTTGTAGATGATAGCGCAGAAGTTAAATCTATTATATGTAGATTTGGTATTCCTGCGTTAGATCAACCAGGATTCCGTAATAATCCTCTATTGGGTGGTGGCGCTCTATGGGATGTAGGAACCTACGTGACCTCTGCACTAGTGTCGCTGCTGCCAGATGAAGAAATAGAGGTTTTATTTTCTGAGGTGTTGTTTAAAACAGCTGAATTAGTTGATTCTGAGGGAAGGGCTCTCTTAAGATTTTCAAGTGGTGTAACTGCCTATGTGGAGTGGGCTATTGGAGTGGCTTATAAAAATGAAATTGATTTATGGGCTAAGGATGGATCATTTTTTACTGACAAAATATTTTCTAAGCCAAAAGGTTATTGCCCCCAGTATAAAATCCGTGATGTGAATGGTAATGAGCGTTTAGAAGACGAAGTTTATTCAGAGCAATTTATGGATATGTTTAATCACTTTATGAAACTTATTGGAAATAAGCTACAAGCAAATTTGGAACGGAAGATTATTCTGCAGCGAGCAAAGCTAATGAATGACATTGTGAATTTTTAATTTAAATGGAGTAAATAATGCAAAGTTGGATGGATGTTAAGCTAGACAATGAGGGCATGTGGCCAAAAACAGGTTTAGTTGGTTTAGATGAAGCGCATAGTGATAATAGGGGGTCAATCCAATCTTTAGTTAATTTCCCTATGAAAAATCTGTCACTAATCTCGTCTAAAAAGGGTGTAGTACGGTCTAATCACTACCACCTGACAGACTGGCACTATATGTATGTTTTGTCGGGCTCCTTTGATTATTACTACAGACCTACTAACAGCAATGACGAATTAAAATGTGTGCGAGTAAAACCTGGACAACTCATTTTTACTCCACCGATGGAGGATCATGCAACAGTCTTCCTTGAAGATTGTGATCTGTTAGCGATGAGTAGGAATCCCAGAGACCAAGCTACATATGAAGCTGATGTTCGGCGCGTTATTTTAGTAGACCCAGAAACTATAAGTGTATAAATAAATATGCCTCATAAGAATCACTACTTTAAAAAAAATTGCCGCATGTGTGACGGTACTGATTTAGTTAAGGGATTGTCTCTAACCCCAACACCACCCGGAAATGATTTTCTTTCAGAATTCGAGTTAGGTCGAGATGAGCCAGTTTATCCACTGGACCTCTATTTCTGTGAAGATTGCCATCATATTCAGTTGGGGCATGTGGTAGATCCCAAAATACTGTATCAGAAGAACTACACGTATGTTTCTGCTACCTCAGCACATTTTGTTAACCATTTAGAAAGTTATGCTGAGGATATGATCAAACGCTTCGAGCTGCAGTCTGGTGACTTAGTTTCAGATATCGGATCTAATGATGGGACATGTTTACGCTTCTTTGAAGAGAAGGGAATGGATGTATTGGGGGTTGACCCTGCAATAGATATTGCAAGAAAAGCCACTAAAAGTGGAATTAAGACAGTTGCAGAATTTTTTGGGTACGATCTTGCAGTAGGATTGCGCAAAGAATTTGGCACTGCAAAATTTATTACTTCTCACAATGCATGCGCCCATATTGACAACCTTTTTGATGTAGTGAAAGGAGTTGAACATTGGTTAGATAAGGACGGTATATTTGTTCTAGAGGTTGGCTACTTTGTTGATGTCTATGATAACAATTGGTTTGATACCATTTACCATGAGCATGTTGATTATCACACAGTCGCACCTTTTGAAAAGTTGTTTGCAAGGGTCGGAATGGAAGTGATCTCTGTAGAGCGTGTTTCGCCCCAAGGGGGGTCAATTCGTGTCATGGTGCAAAAAATAGGTGGTGATAGGGAAAAAGATGACTCGGTAGAAAATCTTATTACTCTTGAACATAACCTAGGACTTAATCGGGTTGATTCTCTTAGCCAGTTTAATAAGAGGATTAATAATGTTCGTGATAGCTTAAAAAACTTAATGGATTCTTTGAAAGAAGAAGGTAAGACAATTGCCGGATTTGGTGCACCAACGAAAGCGACAACATTAATGGGTCATTTTGGGTTAGATGACAAAATGCTAGATTTTATCGTTGATGACAATCCGCTCAAGCAAGGTTTGTTTGCTCCAACTAATCATATACCTGTTTTATCAACTCAGGAATTGTATAAACGAAAGCCTGATTATTTATTAATTTTGGCTTGGAACTTTTCTGAACCAATTATGAAAATGCATCATAAATATGAAGACGAGATAGGGAAGTTTATCCTTCCTATGCCAGAACCAAAGGTAGTATTGTGAACATAAAAAAAAGAGTTTTAGTTGTAGCCCCTCATCCAGATGACGAGACGCTTGGTGCGGGCGGAACAATAGCAAAGTATTCAGCTCAAGGAGATGAAGTTTTTGTGTTGATAGTATCGGGCCACCTTCCACCAATTTATAGTCGTGACGCATATGAAGAGACAGTTGAAGAGTCATACTCAGCATTCAGTGTACTAGGTGTTAATAGGTCAAAATTTTTAGAAATACCTGCAACTATGATTGGTGATCAACCACTGAATGAGTTTAATGCAAGGGTATCTAAAGTAGTCAATGACTTTAAGCCACATATAGTCCTATGCCCCTACCCAGATCGACATGTAGATCATCGTTTGGTTTTTGATAGTGTAATGGTGGCAACTCGCCCTGTCGGAGTCGGCAGAGATATTGAAGTTGTTGCAGCATACGAAACTCTGTCTGAGACTCACTGGAATGCCCCCCATATTGAACCAAATTTCACGCCTAATTGGGTCGTTGATGTTTCAGACCATATTCATAAAAAGATTGAGGCTTTAGGATGTTACAAATCTCAAATTTCAGCGTTCCCAGGACCTAGGTCAATTGAGGCAGCAGAGTCGCTGGCAAAGTTTAGAGGAACGCAGGCAGGCTTTGGTTTTGGAGAGGGTTTTCATATTATTCGTATGATTAGCTAAAATTGGAAATTTTTTATTGTTTAATTCACTAATAAGCTGTTTAGATTTTAAAAAAATGACAGGTTATTATTGTAAATAGTCCCAAACAATTTTGATTTAGTATTCTCAATTTAGAACCATCACTAATTTCCTATAGCAAGGGCAAAAAAATAAACTGTGCACTATGGTAGTAAAACCATTAGTTCAGTTATTAAGTGCAAGAGCCCAAAATATCTGGATCCAATGGGTTTATCTTAAATCAAACATTGTTCAACTAAGATATGAAATATCAAGTGGCCAATAATAAGTGTGGGAAATACGTAAAACCAAGTTTTTTAATCTCAGTTTTTCGGTAAGTAGATAGCCATCTAAGATGATTGGGTATTAGTAAAATAAATGACCAGTTTCTTGAGAAATTAAAGCTAAATAGTTCATTATTATCAGTGAATATAATTGCAGTTTTAACATAGTAATAAATTTTAAATATGATCTTTAGGCCTAGCAAAAAGTATCAGATCGAGCATGATCGTCAATTGTAGTGAGAGACTAATGATTCACATAAGCCGATTTCAAAAAAAGGAATAAAACATGAGATTGTTCGACAAAGTGGTAAGAAAATTTAAGAGAGATGGGTTGCGATCGACTTGTGTCTCTATTTTACAGTATCCATTCTTATTTAACCGCCGTTTACAGTACAAACAGATGCTTAATCAATCTCTGCTTAAGGATCGTTTCAGTGACATATATAGTAAGGGAATATGGAATAGTGAGGAATCGGGGAGTGGCGAAGGCTCGGAGTCTAATTACACCCAGCCACTAAGGTGGTGGCTTGTTAAAAAATTACCAGAGCTAAATATAAAAGTTTTTGTAGACGCGCCGTGTGGAGATTTTAATTGGATGAAAAAGGTGCTCCCTGAGCTTACCTTGGACTACCTTGGCTTTGATATTGTGGAGTCGGTAATTATTAAAAATAAAGAGCTTTATCAGACAGATAGGTCAAAATTTTTTGTTGCAAATATTTGTGAAGATAGGCTCCCTAACTGTGACCTAATTATGACTAGAGATTGCCTATTTCATTTATCATACGGCGATATAGACAAGTTCCTTCAAAATCTTAGTGGTGTTGAATATAAATACTTACTTACCACAACTCACCATACTGATAACGATTTTGAAAATACAAATATAATTTCAGGGGACTGGAGGTTGATAGACTTGTTTTCGCATCCTTTTAATTTTGATGCAAATATGGTGATTGATAGAGTTGATGATTATCCGAAGGGACACAATACACCCAGGCAAATGATCCTCATTGAGAAAATTAATGTTCCAACGACACTGAACCAAAATACTTAGTGAGACCTTTGCACAAAGATACCAAAGCGACGCTGCGATATCATGATGGCTAATAGTACTCTTACTTAAAGTCTGTTTGGTACCAAGGGCCACTAAATTGGCGTAAAATTAGGTGATACAAAATAACGACTTAGGATCTCTTCATGGTATGGAAAAACCTTAAGCAACTGAGTTTAGCGAATGGCCTTACTTTTGAACATGAAGTGCTGACTGAACTAGATGATATTAATGAGTTGATGGATTGGGAAGCCATCGAGCACCTTCTTGGTGATGGCCAGTATTTGACTATCAGTATAACGTGATTTTTTCATGTAGATCTCTTTCATAAAGTTTACGAGAAAATTTTACTTTTGACCTCTGTTATTTTGGGGGGATTACCGTGTATTTTTCGAAAGATATAAGAGTAAGATACCGAGCTTAAATCGACTGAAAGATTGATGGGCTGCCGAGAAGGGCATTACAGCATAAGGATTAATAAACAATATCGGATTTGTTTTTGAAAACTGATCTTAATTTACCAGGGGATTACAGCTGATCTTGCTCAATGGCTTCGGTGAGTGAATGTTTAAATACGTCACATCTTTCAAAACACAATAATTACCCTTATTAAAAATTAAGGTTGAAATTTTTCTATGAGGTTTATTGGTTAATTTGGTATCATTGGATACTGAAAAGACTAGTGCTCAATTAGATGAAAAAAGTTGCTCTTATCACCGGTGTTACCGGTCAAGATGGCGCCTACCTTGCAGAATTCCTTTTGCAAAAAGGCTACATTGTTCATGGCGTTAAACGCCGCTCCTCTCTTTTTAATACAGCTCGTATCGATCGCCTGATCGAAGCCTCTTCTCGTGGTGAATGTGAGTTTCACTTTCATCATGGTGACATGACCGATTCTTCGAGTCTTTTCCACATTGTGCAAAAAACCCAACCTGATGAAATCTATAATTTGGCGGCCCAGTCTCACGTGGCGGTTTCTTTTGAGGAACCTGAATACACCGCCAATGCCGATGGCACGGGTGTACTGCGCATACTGGAGGCGATTCGAAGTTTGGGGTTAGAAAAGAAAACCCGTTTTTATCAAGCATCTACGTCTGAACTCTTCGGTAAGGTGCAAGAAGTGCCTCAAACTGAAAAAACACCGTTTTACCCGCGTAGCCCCTATGCAGTGGCAAAAATGTACGCCTATTGGATTACGGTAAACTACCGTGAAGCCTATAATATGTATGCCTGTAACGGTATTTTGTTTAACCATGAATCGCCATTGCGTGGTGAAACTTTTGTAACCCGCAAAATTACCCGTGCGTTAGCCCGTATTAGCCTTGGCACTCAAGACTGTTTGCACTTGGGCAACATGGATGCCAAGCGTGATTGGGGTCATGCAAAAGACTATGTGCGTATGCAATGGCTCATGTTACAGCAAGAAGAGGCTGATGACTTTGTAATTGCCACGGGTGAACAATACAGCGTGCGAGAGTTTGTAGAAATTGGCTGTAAAAAGTTAGGTATGAGTGTGACGTGGCAAGGTGTAGGGGTTGATGAAAAAGGCTATGATGCTAATGGCCAATGCATTGTTGCCGTAGATCCACAGTATTTTCGCCCTACAGAAGTGGAGACTCTGCTTGGAGATGCTACTAAAGCCAAACAGCTCTTAGGCTGGGAGCCTGAGATTACGTTTGACGAGTTGGTTACGGAAATGGTTGAGTACGATTTGGCGGAGGCCAAAAACGAACAAATTACTGGAATACTGCCGCGTTTGGTCAGTGAGCTAATATGACAGAATTGAGACCTACTCGAATATTTGTGGCGGGCCATAATGGTATGGTAGGTTCTGCAATTGTGCGCAGACTAGCCCAAGATGCTAAGACAGAAATGGTGCTAGTGCAAAAGCAAGAACTTGATTTGTTGGATACGCTTGAGGTCCAGCGCTTTTTTGCGGTAAAACGTATTGATCAAGTATACCTTGCAGCAGCTAAGGTGGGTGGTATTCATGCGAACAGTGCATACCCTGCAGATTTCATTGGTGATAACTTAAATATTCAAAATAACGTCATTCAGGCTGCGCATAACGCAGGCGTACAAAAACTGTTGTTTCTAGGTAGTTCCTGTATTTACCCTAAGTTGGCGGTTCAACCTATTTTAGAAGAATCTTTGCTTACTGGGTTATTAGAACCGACTAATGAGGCCTATGCGATTGCTAAAATTGCTGGCATTAAGCTGTGCGAATCGATTAACCGCCAACATGGACGAGAGTATCGCTGCGTCATGCCCACTAACCTGTATGGTGAAAATGATAACTTTCACCCTCAAAATTCCCATGTAATTCCTGCTATGCTGCAGCGCTTTCATCAAGCTGTTATCGATGAAGCAGATCATGTTGTTGTTTGGGGCAGTGGTGCACCCATGAGAGAGTTTTTATATGTAGAAGACATGGCCAAGGCTTGTGTGCATGTAATGAACCTGTCTACTCATCAATTTTCTCAACATATTACAGATCCGATGTGCTCCCACATTAACGTAGGCACAGGTAAGGATGTAACTATTAAGGAGTTGGCTGAATTAATGGCCAAAACAGTAGGTTTTAAAGGAAAGTTAGTATTTGATACGACTAAGCCTGATGGTACTCCGCGTAAAGTGTTGAATGTTGACAGGCTTGCAGGGCTTGGTTGGCAATATACTGTGGACCTAGAGCAAGGCCTTGAGCGTACTTATCAGTGGTTTTTAAAAAACCAGTCTTCTTTACGCAGTTGATTAATGTATTAGGTCAAATAAAAGCAGGGTTGACAGATCATGAATGGACTAATGTAAATTATGCATAAATTTTTTAATCCAGTGGTTATGGCAGGTGGTGTGGGCAGTCGATTGTGGCCTCTGTCTCGCAGTGCGTTTCCAAAGCAGTACCAAGCGTTAGTTGGTCCTGGAGAGGGAAGTATGGACAGCACTATGCTGCAGCAGACTTTCTTGCGCTTGGATGGTTTGAAGTTAGGTTTGAAGCAGTTGATTTGTAATCAAGATCATCGTTTTTTGGCAGCTGAGCAAATGCGTGAACTTGGGCCTGTGGATATTGTGTTAGAGCCTATGGGGCGCAACACCACGCCTGCAGTCATTATAGCGGCCCTACGTTTGCAGGTGGTGGGTAGAGAAGAGCCCATGTTAGTGTTGTCTGCTGATCATGATATTGCAGATCTACCTCGGTTTCATGCCGCTTTAAATTCGGCGCATGAATTAGCTGAGGCAGGCTATATTGCCACTTTGGGTATTAAGCCCAGCTTTGCCTGCACAGGTTATGGCTATATTCATTGTGGTGATGCTGTTCTTGGTGGTTTTGGTGTTAACTCGTTTGTAGAAAAGCCCAGTGAAACTGTTGCTCAAAGTTACCTAGATTCAGGTGCCTATGTGTGGAACAGTGGTATGTTTATCGTTAAACCGAGTGTAATCATTTCAGAAGCTTCGGCCTTATGCCCTGTATTACTTGAGCAATGTAAGCAGGTGTTGAGCGCTAGTGAAAAAGATTTAGATTTTATTCGTTTGTCCTTAGCTGAATTTGAGCAGTGCGAAAGTATATCCATAGACTATGCCATTATGGAGAAAACCCAAAAAGCAGTAGTTGTGCCAGTGGCTTGTGGTTGGAGTGATGTGGGTGATTTTCAGTCTCTTTGGCAAGTTAATGCGAAGGATGAATGTGGCAACGTTAAACAGGGTGATGTGGTGGCCATTGATAGCCACAACTGTTTGCTTAAAGCAGATAGTCGTTTGCTTGCGGTGCTGGGTATGGAAGACATTGCCATTATTGAAACTAAAGACGCCGTGCTAGTAGCAAAGGTTACCCAAGCGCAGCAGGTTAAAGAGCTAGTGGCCATATTAGCTGGGCGAGAAGAACTGAGTCATCAACGAGAGGTCTATCGCCCGTGGGGCAGTTATGACAGTGTGGATAGTGGTCCTAACTACCAAGTGAAGCGCATCAGTGTTAACCCAGGGTCACGATTAAGCCTACAGCGGCATCAATTTCGTGCTGAACATTGGGTCGTTGTGCAAGGCCAGGCCAAGGTGCATGTAGACGGGCAAGATCATCTGCTTAATGCTAACGACTCTATTTACATCCCCAAGGGTTCAGTGCACTGTTTAGCCAATGAAACTCATGAGCCTTTGCACTTGGTTGAGGTGCAATCGGGTAGTTATTTGGGTGAAGATGACATTGAGCGGCTAGAAGATTTGTATGGTCGCTGTTGAGCGCCCATAATCACTGGAGATTATGGGGTGGCAAAGCAAATGGGATTGATTGGAGTCCTACTAACACAAACATATGCCCCTAACGCTTTATTGGTTAACGATAACTGGCCACTAATGTGAAAGGGTTTATCAATGCATCACGTATCTGAAATTATTGATATCCTTTTCTAGCATATCAAGGTCTATCTCTTGTTGTGAAGGCACAATAAACAAGCATTGTCGCCCGCAATGTTCAACTCTCTCTACATATTTCTCAACAATGTGATATTCAGGACGATTCATATAGTCGTCAAATATAATGTGTGTGCCCTCTTCTGCAAATTTAAGAGACGTTAAAAAACAACACACTCTGAAGCGACCATCAATAAGCACGACGCTTGGCTTCTCATCTTGATGCCACAAAAAGTCTGTGTATAGATTAAAGAAATCACCCTTACTGTAATCGATTGGGTACCCATAATCTCCAACATCACCTAAATCAACGTGCTTGATCATTAACCTCGCATTATTTTCAATATCGTCTTTGGCCACCTCATTAATCCAGTATCTGGATGTATCAACAGAAAAAACTTGGGCATTAGTATTCCGCAAAACCCACACCGTTGATTTTCCACATCCATACTCACCATAGATTTTTACGTTTTTGAGTACTCTCTTAAACAATGCATCATTGCGACTAAAGAGAACAGATGGGTGGGATGACCTAGTTATGAGCTGGCGAAGTGAGGGGGTTGAAACGAATGAGAGGAACGAAAAGAGTTTGTTATAAAAAATATTAAAGATAGGCAAGGAAGTGTTTTTCAACATTTTTTTCAACATTCTTTTTAACTTATTTGCTGGTTGCTGTAAAAGACATTATGTAAGATTTTACTACGACACGTAGTCTTTAACAATGGCCTATTTCAGCGCCACGATGGCCAATCTAAAGTACAGAAAATCATACATTGGTATAGAGCAACCTCAAAGTCGCTAAAATAATGCCAACCTTTCAGAAATCCTATCAATTATTTGGGCATCCCCATTTCAATGATTCGGAATGTTATGACTCAAGCGTATGTTGATTTCTTATTTTCAGGGTTTTTGGACAAAAAGATATCATTGGCCACGTTACAAACACGCTATCGTATAAAGTTATCATATCGCCCTCTAAGTGGAACATTTCTACTCTAATTTCAAGACCAAAAGTGACTCTCACACTTTGATTATCAATTACCCTAAATTGTTCAGGGATAATCATAATATTTCTTGTTAGGTGACCAAAGTCAGTTGTTTAAGGTTCACAGAGCAGCATAGTGTTTAAGTCATTTAACTTGAGTGCTTAGTGACTATGTAGCCGTAATAGCCGAATGACTCGGTGTCTGTATGCAAGACCTTTTTCTCTTCCTTTATTTGCAGCTGTATCTCGCCATAAGACTTTATAATCTTCTCTACTTTTGTTTTGCATAATATCGTTACTGGGTATGAGATGGATCGATCTTTTATGCCTAGTTTTTCAGGGATAGGGCCGATGCCATTACCACTTAAGGTGGATTTTTGAAGTAACACTTTCTCATCGTTTGCAATGGCCGTTCGGGTTAACATGAATTTTTTAAACTTCACTGAGAGTAGTGTTTTGAGAACATCGTATGGGTGGGGCGTATAGTGCACGGAGCTGCTTGCAAAAACTAAGTCAAATTCATCACCTTGTGCAGCCGCATGAATCGAGTCGTAAAAGGCCAACTCCTCGTTTTGAAGCCCTTGTTGTGCCGCCTCATTCACCATTGCTGTCGTTTCAACAATGCGCCAATCAATTTTAATATCATCGTCTAACAGAGACCTGGTGATAAAGTAATGGGCACCTGCTGCGCCGCCAAAATCAAGGACCTTTAGTGAATTAGACTTAAGAACAGATGCGACGCCTATAGCGGTTCTAAGCATCATAAGGTCAATGGTTTTATCTGTCTTTAAGTCTTGGGCAAACTTCTTTCCTTTGGTGACAATCACTTTGGTTAGAAGCAAGTCATCAAATCCATCAGCATCTTCAAGTGCTGCCTCATAGCTGCTATAAACCAAAGATAGATTTTTTTTTGTTAATCTTCGTATTAAAGGTAGTAGGAAGTCTTTGGTCATTTTTACAGCTGCTGCCTTTAACATGTTCGATTATTCCAATTTTTAAAATCATTATCTTGTTAAATCTTACCAATTTAGTAATCGATCAGCCAGTTAAATAGGAACGTCTCTAATCGACTAAATTACTGTTACCTCCCCGCTAACCTCCCTGCTAACCTGTCCGTGGCATTAAATCTGTTTTAAGAGCTAGATAGCTAATTTTTCGAGACTTCTGTAACATTACGCCTTTGATGGTTGCCAGTTTTATATGGTTTGGCGGGCCTGTACAACAAAGTTTTTTAGGGCTAGGTGTTGATGCATAATTTTTGTACTTTATTTGATAGTCACTACTTAACGCGCGGAGTGGCGTTGTATGAATCATTGCTCGAAAATTGCCCTGAATTTCACCTTTATATCTACGCCTTTGATGATGTGAGTTTTGAAATACTGGTCAGCTTGAACTTAAGCCATG
>Ga0209304_1000070_pt1 | contig 68339 bp, 60 predicted proteins | sample COGITO_mtgs_1004_4_FD_184789 | JGI IMG/M metagenome (GOLD analysis project Ga0209304, IMG submission 184789) | Pelagic marine microbial communities from North Sea - COGITO_mtgs_100423 (SPAdes) (version 2) | ecosystem: Environmental > Aquatic > Marine > Epipelagic ...
GAGCGCCAAGGGTGTGCTCGACAGTCTTAAGGCGCACGGGATCGAATGCCCAGGACAGTGCTGGGTGACCGGTTACGATGATTTCGAATATGCCGCCGCCATGCTCCCGGGATTGACCACCGTGCACTTTCCAGCCAAAGCCTTGGGCAAGCTCGCTGGGGAGCAGGCCTTGGCACTGCTGGTCAAACCTAGTCAGCGGCTGGTAGACCGGGTGGTCAAAGGCGCGCCGGTCTTTCGGGAAACCACCGACAATTCGCCCCCTACGGTCAGTAATCACGATCAAAACCTGTCGGAGCAGTGGGCGCTAATATATCAACGGGATAATAAATCACGCAAACTCGACCTGTTGCGGCTGTTAAAGGCGCAGGTGCCACTGGCAGAGGTGATGGTCAGCGCCAAGGCACCCTTGGCGGAATTGGAAGTTGATCAGCTTTCGCTTTTTTTGCTGACCCATCCGGAAGATGGCAGTCGGTTTTTCAGCGAAATAAATTTGGCTGGGCAGGGCACCAACACACCCTATGCTCAGCCGATGATCCCGCTGTCCTTTTTAAAACCCGTTAGCTCGGGCAACTATTCTTTAATCTGTACGCTGGAATTCGATGACGAGCACTTTGGCTATATGGTGGCCAGCTGTGCTCCGGATGCAGCCGAATTTATTGAGGTTATCGGCGTCCAGCTGTCCGAGGTTTTGCACGCCGATGCGCTGGTGCGTACTAGCGAGCATTATCGTCAACTCAATGAAATGAACGCCCGCATGGCATCGTTGGGCAGTCTGGTCAGTGGCGTAGCGCACGAAATCAATACGCCGATCGGTACCGGCAAGTTAGCCGCCTCATCGTTATTAACGGCGACCCATGCATTGCAGACACAAATTTCAAACAACAGTATGACCCGATCGAACTTTGACGCCTACCTTACCGACGCGATCGAATACGCCGAGATTATTTTTCAAAGTTTAAGCCGGGCTGCCAACCTTATTTCGAACTTTAAGTTGGTGTCGGTTGACCAAACTGGCGAGGCAAAACGAATCTTTGATTTGGGTGACTACCTGACCAGCGTCTTGGTTAGCTTGCGCCATCAGTTGAAGGGCACCCAGGTTGAGCTCATAACCGACTTTGAGTCGGGCATTGTGGTCGACACCTACCCTGGGGCGGTTGCTCAGGTGGTGACCAATCTGTTTATGAATGCCTTAGTCCATGGCTTCGATGACGGTGAGCTGGCCGGTACCATCGAGATGCGTTTGAAGAAGACCCGATCGGGATTTGAATTGAGTACTCAGGATAACGGTAAGGGCGCCAATGCAGCGACTGTAAAGCAGATATTCGATCCCTTTTTCACCACTACGCGTGGCAAGGGCGGCAGCGGCTTGGGTATGCATATAGTCTACAATCTCTTATCACAGAAGTTGTTTTGGACCATTGAGGTGCAATCGGCACAAGGCAATGGTTTTCGTGCGCTACTGAAACCGGCCGCTCGTCATCAGAGCTTTGAGGCCGGTTCGATTGATCTCGTCGAGCCTAAATCCTAGGTGTGAATGGGGATTGTTGTGCCGGTCTCAAGCGCGCCGACTGGTCACTTCGCTGGACTTAGGCGCAGCAACCTTGGTCATCAGGCCAATAACATCAAGCAGCATAAACAGGCTGGATCCGGCCATCAGATATTTTCCTTGGCTAAAAAGTCAGTCAATAATTTACCGAAGACCAGCGGTTTTTCGGCATGGGGCCAATGTCCGGCGCCCTCGATCAGTTTGGCGCTCGACTGGGGAAACATCGAGCGGATCAACTCTTGGTCTTCGGCGGCTATATAGTGGCTGTTCATGCCTTTGATAAAGAGCGTTGGGCCGTCAAAGGGCTGAGTCGTGGTTGGTGCCTGCGCAATGCTCTCGTAACGTGACTCCAAGACCGAGAGATTAAAGCGCCAGGCCAGTTTGCCGTCCTGTTTATAAAGGCTTTTTAACAAAAACTGGCGCACGCCAACATCGGTCACCAGATCGGCGATATCGGCCTCTACGGCTTTACGATCGGGTAGGGTAGCCAGGTCGGCGCGCTTGAGCGCCAAAAAGATGTCTTGATGGTGCGGTGGGTAAGGCTTGGGCGCTATATCGACTACGATCAGTCGCGTCAACTCGCCAACATGCTCGTTGAGAGCCAATTGCATGGCGACCTTACCGCCCAGTGAATGACCAAGCAGTCGGTAGCGTTCGATACCTTGATGGTCGATCCAGTCATTTACCGCCGCGGCGAGATTGACCAAGGTCGGATCATCCAGCCAGGGCGAGCGCCCGTGATTGGGCAGGTCGAGCAGATGTACCCGATACCGGTCACTCAGTTGCCGGCCAATACTGCGCCAGTTGTCACCGGCACCGAATAGGCCATGAAGGAAGATTAGATCCGGGCCCGAGCCTAATGTTTCGCTGTAAATCATTGTGCTACCAGTATGCGAAGAGTCGCAGCAGTTTACCGAGCGAAATTTTTAAAAGCCATCTGCTATTTGGCCGACCCATGCACCCCGAGGTTGACGGTTAAGCGTCGAGCTATGCTGGCCTAGCAGCCCAACCGGATACTGGCTATAGTAGCGCCGATCGACAACGCAGCTACGTCAGAGGATAAAATCACCTCGACTGCTCGAGTGCGGATAGGGCGTAAGGCGCTAACATTACACACTGAGGTTAGGAATGGTTATGGAATGTCGAGAAAAGTGTGGCGCCTGCTGTATTGCGCCGGCGATTAAGCAACCATTTTATGGCATGCCACAGGGTAAGCCTGCGGGTGTAGCCTGTGTGCATCTGGATCGACACCTGGGATGCCAGCTATTTGGCGACCCGCGCAGACCCCAAGTTTGTGCGGACTTTAGGCCAGAAGTGGCTTTTTGTGGCACGAGCCAACAAGAGGCGATGCAGATTATGTTGACCCTAGAAGGGCTGATACCTGAGGAAAATCAACCTCAGCCGCACTGTTCAAATGAATGGCTAGCCCTAGAAAAAGGCTGAGCTGCTCTGTGCCACGCGGATTGCCAGCTGGGCATAGAGTGGGTCTTTTTTATCAGTAGGCAGGTTAAAGGTTTTGAACAGTGATAATTCTTCCCAATTCTGGAGCCCCCAGCCAATGTGTCGGTCCCGATTGTGGATTAGATTGGCCAGGGTGATCAACCCAGCGGGGTCTGGCACCGATGAGGCCCGACTAATTTTGCGGTACAGTCGGGGAACGTCGGCGAGCTTCTGCGGAAACGACCATTTTTCTAAGATGGCGGAGCCCAAGGGCCCGTGCAGCCGATCGATGACCTTGCCCAAGGTGATATTGTCCTGAATTAAATCATCGCGTGCTTCAGCATAGGCTAGGATGGGGAGCGCACCCAAACGATGGACAAGGCCCGCTAGCAGGGCCTCATCGGGCGGCACTAGATGGCAGTGCGTGGCCAATACGGTCGCCCAGTTGGACACTTGTCCGGTCAGTTGCCACAAGGCCCGCAGGCGCTTTTCAATCATCTCGCTGGTGGCTTGAAACATCTGCTCCATGGCCAGGCCGATCGCTAGATTTGAGGTGTAATGCATGCCCAGTCGACTGACCGCGACGGTGAGATCATTGACCTCCTGTGGCGCCCGCAATAGCGGACTATTGACTACGCGAATAATGCGCGCCGATAAGGCGGCATCTTGAGCGATGATTTCGGTCAGGTTTAGGATGGTGGAATTGTCGCATTCAGCGACATCTCGAACCTTTAACGCCACTTCCGGCAGGCTAGGCAGGGTCAGCCGGTCGTTTTGTAAGGCGGCCAAGATGTCATTCGCTATCGTTTCAACTAAGTAACTCATGCTGCCGATTAGGTTCCATAAGATTGTTAAATCTCAGTCTAGTCGCTCTGCTACAACCTGCTGATTGTTATCAGCATAAAGAGTGGGGTGATCGGGTCCGATTTTGAGAATCGCTAAGGCTAACTGTGACGTTTCAGTAGCGCCCGCCTGTACTATATCCCCGATGGCTACAGTGCCTTGGTATATCTTGCCATCGGCCGATGGCACTTGGCCGGACCAGCGCAAGGCACAGAGGCTTTTTTTGCTGGCCCCTTTAAAATGTAGCCGGGCAATGACTTCTTGTCCCGTATAACAGCCTTTTTTGAACGAAATACCGCCCTGTTTGTCCAGGCTGAAATTCTGCGGAATCCACTTTTCGGCCTGGTCGTCGGTCAGCCAGAGCGTTTGACTGGTGATATCAGCGGCCTGCCAAACACCGCTGTCGCTGGCCATTAATGGCAACAGATGGTCCATGACCGACTGATAAAACTGCGCATCGCTATCCAGCCAAACCAACCAACGACCGTCTGGCGCTTGGCACTGAAAGCGGCCCGTGGCCTCCTCGGGTAGAGTTGTGAGCCAGTTCTCGCCAGACTCACCGAGCAGTCCAAAGCCCTCAAACCGGTCAGAATTATCGGTCAACTGCGTGCCGCGAAAAAAAGCGATGTATTGGCTCAAATGTTTTGCCAAGCGGACGGCGCTGCTGCGATGACAGCAGAGGTGAATAATCGGCTCGGCAGCCTTGCTGCGAATCAACCAGACATTGGTGATGGCGCGACCCTTGGCGTTACAGAAGGCGCCGGGGCTGGCCTGCTCAGGAATCAGCAGGTTGATGTCTTGAGTGCATTGGCCCTGAAGGAATTTCACGGTGTCTTTACCGCTGATGGTGAGTACGGCGAGATGCTCCAGCGGATAGGCGGTTATTTGCTTCATAAGGCTCGGTTTGGTTACCTGTTGGTGTTAAACTTAGGCCTATAATAGGCCCTAATTGGATAATTGACAGTGGACACTATAGAAAAACAAGCAGAACAGCTACGCCGACTGGTTTGGCACAGCCGACGCGGGATGCTGGAGTTGGACGTATTGTTATTACCCTTTACTGAAAATCATTACAGCGCTCTTAATGAAACGGATAAAATGGTCTATCGTCGCATGATCGATTGCGAAGATCAGGACCTGTTTAATTGGTTTCTGGAAAAATCTAAATCGGCCGATAGTGAAATTCAGCGCATTGTTGAATTGGTTTTGGATAATGCCCGTAGTCATTGAGGCTGGTATCAGTGCGCCCAAACGACGCGCCGGATACCTTTGGCTGGCAACTTTCCAAGGCATGGTGCTCTCGACTCTGTTGTCTTGGCCGCTAACGACCCATCTACTGTGGTTCACGTTGCCCTTCTTAGGGCATTTTTTTTGGTCTGCGGAATATCGAGCGAAGCGGATTCGTTTGGCACTCGATGGCGTCCAGTTATCGACCGACACGGCCATAGAGCGCTTTCAATGGCACGGTGAAGGGCGCTTATCTCACGCTTTTATGCAGCTTGAACTAAGCCAAGACGACGGTCAGCGACTGACCCTCACCATCTGGCAGGACAGCGTCAGCGCGGCCAGCTGGCGCGCCTTGAATATGGGCTTCCGGGTAATGCAACCGACATTGCGCGCCGCCCAGGACCGTCAACATTTGCCAGATGGCGCATGGCTCAGGCTTTTTTAGGTGACAGGACGGTGATCTGGGCCTGATCGCTGAGCTCTGGATGACTGCGGGTGAAGTGCAAGCCGCGACTTTCTTTGCGTGACAGCGCCGATTCGATAATTAATTCGGCGACCACAACCAGATTGCGTAGCTCCAATAGATCGGCCGTGACACGGAAGTTCGAATAATATTCGCTAATCTCTTGCTTAAGCAATCCCACTCGTCGCTTGGCGCGCTCCAGTCGTTTGTCGGTCCGCACGATGCCAACATAATCCCACATAAAGCGGCGCAATTCGTCCCAGTTATGGGTGATCACAATCTTCTCATCGGAATCTCCGACTCTCGATTCATCCCATAAGGGCAGTTTTTCCGGATCAAACTGAGTGGCCGAGGACACTTGAATGTGTTCCGCAGCGGCCTGGGCATAAACGATGCATTCGAGCAGCGAATTGGAGGCCAGGCGATTGGCGCCGTGTAATCCGGTATAGGTGCATTCGCCGGCGGCAAACAGGCCGGCCAAATCGGTTGCGCCCTGAGCATCGATGCGGATGCCGCCGCAGGTATAGTGTGCCGCCGGGACAACCGGCAAGGGCTCCTTGGTCATATCGAAGCCATATTCCAGACAGCGGCGATAAATGGTCGGAAAATGGCTTTTAATAAAGTCCGGCGATTTGTGAGAAATATCCAGATACAGATTGTCGACGCCCAGACGTTTCATCTCATGGTCAATGGCTCGGGCGACTATATCCCGGGGGGCCAATTCGGCCCGTTCATCAAAGTGCTGCATAAAGCGTTCGCCATTGGGCAGCTTGAGGAGCCCGCCTTCACCGCGCAGCGCCTCGGAAATCAAAAAGGATTTGGCCTTGGGGTGAAATAAACAGGTCGGATGGAACTGATTAAACTCCATATTAACAATCCGGCACCCCGCTCGCCAAGCCATGGCAATGCCGTCACCGGTCGCGCCATCCGGATTGGATGTGTACAGGTAGACCTTGCTGGCCCCGCCGCTGGTGAGCACAGTAAAGCGGGCGCCAATGGTAACCGCCTGGTCGGTCAGGGTGTCGAGAATATAGGCCCCAACGCAGCGATTTTCCTGGTCGACAAGGCCGAGTTTCTCGGTGGTAATCAGATCAATGGCGACATGGTTCTCCAATATTTGGATATTGGGCGCCTGTCGGACGCGTTTGATCAGCGTCTCGGAAATGGCCAGACCGGTCGCGTCTGCGGCGTGAATAATGCGCCGTTGACTGTGGCCGCCTTCCCGGGTCAGATGAAATTCGACATCGGAGCCATCGACCCGAGTGAACGGCACGCCTTGCTCAATCAACCAATGGATGGCACTGCTGGAGCGCTCGATGGTATGGCGCACGGCGGCTGGATCACACAGGCCTGCGCCAGCATTGAGGGTGTCCTGGACATGCTGATCAACTGAATCGACCTCGTCCAGCACCCCAGCGACACCGCCCTGAGCCCAGGCAGTGGAACCGGTGCCGATCTTTCCTTTGCTGATCACCAGGATGTTCATCGAGGTGGGCAAGCTGAGCGCGGTTGTTAAACCGGCCGCTCCAGAGCCAATAATCAAAACATCGGTCGCAAGGCGCACAGACATGGGCTAAAGCCTCCAAAATAAGATCAATCATAAGGTATAGGGCGGGCGCTTGGGTATTGATTTACCGCAAAAGTCACTGTTACGTCCCTTTTGAGTGGTCATTTTGTTATGACATATGGATTTAGGGCGAAAAAAAGTGCCTAGGTGCTGTCGATTGCCTCGCCCGCGCTATAAGATGCAGTAAAGTTAAGGGCCAGTTGCAATGATAATTGAACAGGGTACCGTCGTGGCCGCCAACGCCGACTGGTTGGTGGTGGAAGTGTTGCAGACCTCGGCCTGCGGGTCGTGCAGCGCCCGGCAAGGCTGCGGCCAAGCGCTTATGAGTGAGTGGGGTGATGCCCCGACTCAGCAGCAGAAAAATCATTTTAAGGTGCCTGCCGTGCTTGGTGCCGAGGTCGGTACGCGAGTTGACCTAGGTATGACGCCAGATACGCTCAGTGTGGTCGCCCTATTAGTCTATTTAGTGCCCTTACTGAACGCTTTTTTAGGTCTGAGTTTGGCGGTTTGGCTGGGTTTGTCAGAACCGATCCAATTGCTCTGCTTGATCGCCTGCCTCGGTCTATCCTATCTGGCCTTAAGTCGCATTCACTTTGATAAATACACCCGTTTGGTGCCGCAAATAGTTCGGCTGCATGGGTTGCGTAAAAGTCCGGACCTAATCGCGTCAAGCCCGATGACCTAGGTGTAAATCAGATGTAAAGCGGCAGCCCACGGCAAGCTTCTGGCCGTACTCTACAGCGCGAAACATCGTCGAATTGGAGTACAACCTATGCAGCATCGATTACCAGTCGCCTTCCTGGCGGCCATGGCTTTTCTGGCCAGTACCCTGGCATATTCCGCCACGGTGGTATTGCCCGATTTCACAGTCCTAGTTGAGCAACAGTCCCCTTCGGTGGTGAAGATCAGCACCGTCGCCAGTCGTATGACCAATTCCCAAGGTCAAACTCAGGAAGATATCCCAGAATTGTTTCGCTACTTCTTCGGCGATCAACTCCCGGAAGGCTTTGAATTCAATACCCCGCAACCCAGTCAGGGTTTGGGCTCGGGCTTCATTATCTCTGCTGATGGCTATATTTTGACCAACAATCATGTCATCGAGGGTGCCGACGAGGTCAACGTGCGCCTCACCAATGGGGACGAATATGCCGCCACGGTGATCGGGGCCGATCCGGCCAGCGATGTGGCCTTACTGAAGATCGAGGCCAGCAAACTACCGGCCGTGACCTTTGGCAACAGCGATGAGTTGAAGGTCGGCGAATGGGTCTTGGCCATCGGCTCGCCCTTTAACTTCGAATACAGCGTCACCCAAGGCATCGTAAGTGCTAAGGGTCGTGCATTGGGCGGCAGTGACCGCTACGTGCCCTTTATCCAAACCGATGTCGCGATCAACCCCGGTAACTCCGGTGGGCCCTTGTTTAATCTCAAGGGTGAAGTGGTTGGCATCAACTCGCAGATCTATACCCGTTCGGGTGGTTTCATGGGTGTCTCTTTCGCGATACCGATTAACATTGTCAAGAATGTTGCCGAGCAATTGAAAGAAAATGGCTCGGTTCTGCGCGGTTGGCTTGGGGTCGAAATGTACCCTCCTTTTAATGATGATGTTGACCTGGCCAAGTCCCTCGGTTTGGAGCGACCCGAAGGTGCACTGCTAGCGCGAGTTATCCAGGGTAGCCCCGCCGCCGACGCGGGCTTATTAGCTGACGATGTGCTGGTTGAGTTTGACGGCATTAAGATCAAGCGCTATTCCGACTTACCACCTCTAGTCGGCGTGATCAGTCCCGGTGCTGAGGTTGAGGTCAAGGTGGTTCGGGCCGGCAAAAATAAATCTCTGACCGTTAAAATCGGCGTGTTTAATCCGCAAGCCATGGCCCGGAGCGTTACCCCAGCCCAACCGCAAGCGGACAACCCACTGAACATTATCATCGAAGATGCCGGTGAGCGAAATGGCGTGGTGGTGTTAGATATACTCGACGGTCCGGCTCTCCGCGCCGGTCTGCGCAAGGGGGATATCATTACCATGATGAGGAATGAGTTTGTCCGCGATAAGGGCGACTTTGACCGCATTGTGACCGATTTGCCTGAAAATGGCGCGGTAGCGGTGCGCATTTTGCGGGGCGAGAACATTGTTTACCTGGCCATCCCGACCAAGTAAATAACCTAAGGCCCTGCCACCGCGCAGGGTCCTGACGTTCGGCCGTTGGTTTTTTTAAGCCCCTCAGCAATTGCAGTCCATGCCACCGCACCAGCCCCCGCTGTGGCTTATATCGAGTTTATTGCCCCGTTGACGATAGTGTTCGCAGGTGAAATGGTTTAAACTCGCCGCCCCATTTTTAGCAAGTGAACGCCTACGTGAGCAGCGATTTATCCCATATCCGCAATTTTTCAATCATTGCCCATATCGACCATGGTAAATCGACCCTGGCTGACCGTTTTATCCAACATTGCGGTGGCCTAGCCGACCGCGATATGGCGGCCCAGGTGCTCGATACCATGGATATCGAACGCGAACGGGGCATCACCATCAAGGCCCAGAGTGTCACCCTGAATTACCCAGCCAAAGACGGTAAGGTGTACCAGCTGAACTTTATCGATACGCCTGGCCATGTCGATTTTTCATACGAAGTGTCGCGCTCCTTGGCCGCCTGTGAAGGTGCCCTCTTAGTGGTCGATGCCGCCCAGGGCGTTGAAGCCCAGTCGGTCGCCAACTGCTACACTGCGATCGAACAGGGTTTGGAAGTGGTTGCGGTATTGAATAAGATGGATCTGCCGCAGGCCGAGCCGGATCGAGTCGCCAATGAAATTGAAGAAATTATCGGCATTGAGGCCCACGACGCGGTGCGTTTGTCGGCCAAGAGCGGTATTGGCATCCAAGACGCCTTGGAAGAAATTGTGCGTCGGGTTCCGCCGCCGGTAGGCGATCTTACAGAAGACCTGCAAGCCTTGATTATCGATTCTTGGTTCGATAATTATCTCGGTATTGTCTCCTTGGTGCGGGTCAAAAATGGCGTGCTCAAGAAGGGCGAGAAAATATTAATCAAGAGTTCCGGACGCACCCACGTAGTGGATCGTCTGGGTATCTTTACCCCCAAGATGACCGATACTAAGGAGTTGAAAGCCGGCGAAGTCGGTTTCATCTGCGCCTCCATCAAAGAAATTAAGGGCGCCCCCGTCGGGGATACCATTACCGCACATAATACCCCCGATGTGGCTCAATTGCCCGGTTTCAAGAAGGTTAAGCCGCAGGTCTATGCGGGCTTGTTTCCGGTCACCTCAGACGACTTTGAAGCATTTCGAGATGCCTTAAATAAGTTGCAGCTCAACGATGCTTCGCTCTTTTTTGAACCAGAAAGTTCCGATGCCTTGGGCTTTGGGTTTCGCTGTGGTTTCCTTGGCATGTTGCATATGGAAATTGTCCAGGAGCGCCTCGAGCGGGAATACAATCTCGATCTAATTACCACCGCTCCGACCGTGGTATACGAGATTCTCAAGACCGATGGTACCGTGGTGATGGTAGACAATCCGTCTAAGTTACCGGCAGCTAATAATATTCAAGAATTTCGTGAACCCATCGTGTTGGCCAACATACTGGTTCCTAAAGAGCACGTTGGTAACGTGATCACCCTGTGCATCGAAAAGCGCGGTATACAACGTGAGATGCAATATATCGGTGGCCAGGTGTCGCTCAGCTATTATTTGCCCATGGCCGAAGTGGTTCTGGATTTCTTTGACCGATTAAAATCAGTCAGTCGGGGCTTTGCTTCGCTCGACTTTAGCTTTGATCACTTCGAAGACTCGCGTCTGACGCGCCTGGACGTGTTGGTCAATGGTGAGCGCGTCGATGCGTTGGCGATCATCATGCACAGCGACACGATCCAGCGCCGCGGTCGCAGCCTGTGCGACAAGATGAAGGAACTAATTCCCCGTCAGATGTTCGATGTGGCCATTCAAGCCGCGGTCGGCAGTAATGTGGTCGCTCGAACCACGGTTAAGGCGCTGCGCAAAAACGTTATTGCCAAATGTTACGGCGGTGATATATCGCGCAAGAAGAAACTGCTGCAAAAGCAAAAAGACGGTAAGAAACGCATGAAACAGGTCGGCTCGGTATCCATTCCTCAGGAAGCCTTCCTAGCCGTGTTGAAGATTGATAGCTAGGCTGAAGCTACCGATGGTGGCCAATACAAAGAGAAAGGTGGGTCACCTAAAGGGTTCGCAGCCTTGTGTAAACAGGCCCATTGCAGCGAATTTATATGACCAAGGGCACTCTGCGCACTGAATGCCCGCCACTAGAGTGACGTCTTAATTTGCTAAGGGTGGGCTAGAACCTACTTTTAAGGAGAATGAATGAGTTTGTATGGCTTATCCGCCCTAGTCTTACTGTTAGGTACTGTATTGACGGCTTTAGTGTTTCTCAGCTATCGAAAACGCTTGGCTGAGCTCACGGTCGAGTCTGACGTCACCGAAATGTCGCTGCAGCAGATGTTCACGTCTACGCCACTTGAGCGCGGTTTGGGCTATGCCCTGGTGGCTCTGATCGGTTATCTGATCTGGCAGACCATCACCCAAGGCTTTGATTTTGCCTTGCTGATGATTGGTGCGACCGGCTTTACCGGCTTCGTCTATCTCCTTGATTACCGCCTTACCCGCAAGACCCGTCTGGCCATCCTAGAGCGGGCGAGCGTGCAGATTCCCGAGTTTGAGGAGACCGTTGACACGGCCACATTGGAACCGGGTTTGATTGAAAATAGCCGGGCCTTTTTCCCCATCCTGGTCTTCGTGTTTGTCTTGCGCAGTTTTCTGCTCGAGCCCTTTCAAATTCCGTCTGGGTCTATGAAGCCAACTCTTGAAATCAGTGACTTTATTCTGGTCAATCGCTTTGTCTATGGCATCCGCATGCCGATTTCCAATAAGGTGATCATCCCAATCGGGACGCCCCGGCAAGGCGATGTGATCGTCTTTAAACCACCCCATGAGCCGGATAAGAATTTTATCAAGCGGGTGATCGGTGTGCCGGGTGACCTGATTCAGTACGATTATTCTCGCAAGATCCTGCGCGTCAATGGCGAGGTGGTGCCTAAAGACCTGATTGAAAAACGCACCGATGAGGCCGGTCGATATAACCTCTACAGTGAAAATCTGTTCGGTCGTGAGCACCAGATCTACAACAATCAGTCTCGAGCGATACGCCGTCCCGATGAATGGTTGCCGATCAATGGTGTTACGGTGCCTGAAGGTAAGTACTTTGTGATGGGCGACAACCGCGACAACAGTCAGGATGCCCGTTATTGGGAAGGCACTCGACGGCTGCAAACCGGCGATTTTAGCAACAATGGCAACAATGCCTGGGGTTTTGTTGACGAAGATTCCATTCTGGGCCAAGCTTTCGTTATCTGGATGCATTGGCAGGGGTTCTACCCCAGCTTTGCCCGCACGGGCTTTATCCAATAATTGACCGGACAGTAGGCAGGAGACAAACATGAAGAGTTTGCACCGACAGCGCGGTATGTCACTGTGGGGCGTTGTGTTCCTAACTGCGTTGGTGCTGTTCACCGGCTTGCTGCTCGTCAAGATGTCCGGAGTTTATTATGATCATCAGACCCTGAATAAGACGATCCGGAACGCGTTGGCAGGCCAAACTGCCACCGGTTTTTCCGAGTCTGAATTCTTCGATCGGGTGGCCAAAAACATGCAAATCAATGGTATTCGCATTGATTTAAAAAAAGAACTCACCTACGACAAACGCCAAAGTCCGCCTGTTGTGGTGCTCAACTATGAAAAACGCGAACATCTGTTTTTGAATGTTGATGTGGTTATGTCTTTCCATCAAGAATATGAGTTGTAGCCTTGTTAACCCACTATCCACGCCTCTTTAAGTCGATTCAATACACCTTTCAAGATCAAGAGCTGCTCGAGCAGGCCCTGTCGCATCGAAGTTTTTCCCGCAAGAACTATGAACGGATGGAATTTCTCGGTGATGCAATCTTGAACTGCACCATAGCCCAAGCCCTATTCGAGCGTTTCCCTAATGCCAAAGAAGGTCAGATGTCGCGTCTGCGGGCCCAATTGGTCAAGGGTGAAACGCTGGCCGAGTTGGGCCGAGAGTTTAATTTGGGTGATTTCCTCAAGTTAGGCAGCGGTGAGCTTAAAAGCGGCGGTTTCCGGCGCGACAGCATTCTCGCCGACGGCGTCGAAGCGATCATCGGTGCCATCAGTCTGGACGCCGATTTGGCTCAGGCGCAGCGGGTGCTGTTAAGCTGGTACGAGGATCGCCTGTCCCGCCTAGATCTAAGCGAAAACATTAAAGATTCCAAAACGAAATTGCAGGAGTACCTGCAAGCACGTCGAATGCCACTGCCTGATTACCAGGTCACGGCCATTGCCGGTGAGGCCCATCAACAAGAGTTTACGGTTCATTGCGCGGTTGAAACGATGGCGGAACCCTTTGTTGGGGTGGGTAATAGTCGGCGCATCGCCGAACAAGAAGCGGCTCAGGCCGCGTTAAAAGCATTAGGCGAGGACCAATAAGATGACCGAACAGTTTACCCTGGATACCCAATGTGGCTTTGTCGCCATCGTTGGACGACCGAATGTTGGCAAATCGACGCTGATGAACCATCTCTTAGGTCAGAAGATTTCCATTACCTCGCGCAAGCCCCAAACCACTCGTCATCAGATTACCGGCATCTGGACCGAAGAGCAGACCCAAATCGTCTTCGTTGACACCCCGGGCATGCATCGTGGCCAGGAAAAGGCCATTAATCGGGTGATGAACAAGGCGGCGGACTCAGCCCTGAATGATGTCGATGCTGTCTTGATGGTGGTTGACCGCACCGTCTGGTCCGATGAAGATCAATGGGTGCTCGATAAGCTGGATGGCATCAAGGCACCGGTTATCTTGATTATCAACAAGGTGGATCATCTGGAAAACAAGCAGTCCTTGTTGCCGCATCTTGAGCAGGTCAATAAAAAATACCCCTTCGCCGATGTGATACCGGTGTCGGCGCTGCAGGGCCACAACCTCGATACCCTGATCAAAGTCTTGAGTGCAAAAATACCGGCGGGTCTGTTTCATTTTCCCGAAGATCAGGTTACCGATCGCAGCCAGCGCTTTATGGCCGCCGAAATCATCCGTGAGAAAATCATGCGCCAGTTGGGTGCCGAGCTGCCCTATTCGACGGCCGTTGAAATTGAACAGTTTGAGTTTGAAGACCGGATTCTGCATATCCACGGTTTGATTTTGGTTGAGCGCTCAGGACAAAAGCGCATCGTGATCGGTGACAAGGGCGAGCGAATTAAAAAAGTCGGCCAAGAAGCCCGTGTCGATATGGAAAACTTGTTCGAAACCAAGGTGATGCTCAACCTGTGGGTGAAGGTAAAGGGCGGCTGGGCCGACGACGAACGAGCGCTGAAAAGTCTCGGTTACTACGACCAGTAATCATGGCGTTCGCACGTGTTGTCCGCACCGAGGCGCTATTGATCCACGCCTGGCCCTATCGGGAAACGGATTTTCTGGTCGAATTGATGACCGAAAAATGCGGCCGGATCCGCTGCCATATGCGCAACAGCCGCCCGGAGGCATTCCGCCCGTTTGAGATTAAAGTAACCCAAGCCAAGGGTTACTTTTCGGCAAGCGACTTCCGCTACACCCAGTCGCTGTTGATTCGCCATAACGAAGCACGGCTGATCGGGCTCTATGTTAATGAACTGGTCTACCGCCTCGTCCCTACTGCGCTGGTGGATGAATCCCTATACGGCAGTTACCTGGCCACCCTGGCGCATCTTGAAGTGCGCATTCGGGTCCAGGCAGCCTTGCGGTTTTTTGAACAGCGGGTCCTGCAGTTGATTGGGCATGCGCTTGACTATCGCGCCGACCGAAACTCTCAGGCCATTGTCGAACAGCAGCGCTATAATTTCATGGCCAATAGCGGCTTTAATCCAAGTGCCGATGGGCGTTACACCGGGGCCCAATTGCTCAGTGTGGCACGCGCCGATTATGATATAGCTGGTGCGCTGACCCTCGCTCGGGAATGTCAGCAGCAGCAGATCGAGGCGATCCTTCAGCCCCAAGCCCTATTTAGCCGCAAGTGGTCTATTGCCACATCGGCACCGCATCGAGAATCGTCCAAATGAAAGGCATTGGCACCGATATAGTCCAGATTTCACGTATCAAGACGGTCTATGACCGACAGGGTGAGCGTTTTGTCGCGCGGATCCTGTCGTCGGCTGAGCAGCAAATTTTTCATCAACGGCACCAAGCGATCAGTTTTTTGGCCAATCGCTTTGCTGGCAAAGAAGCCCTCGCCAAAGCCTTGGGTACCGGAATCGGGCAGGGCGTGCGCTTTGTCGATTTGGAAATACTGCCCAATACATTCGGTCAGCCGGAGGTGACGCTCAGGGGAGTGGCACTTGAGCGGCTAACCGCCTTGGGCGCGACGCAGGCTAAAATCAGTCTCAGCGACGAACAAGACTATGCCGTGGCCTTTGCCGTGCTCCTCTAGCCGGTTTATTAGCCGACGCACGGTCGCTGGGTTATGCGCCGAACAATGGCTTTTAGCCTAGAGCGTTGGCATTGTTTTAGCCGAGGCGTTGAGCCGAAGGGCATAGACCTTAAGCGCCCGCTCAAAGCCTCGATCGACATCGTTTTCACCCACCCAACGCGCTACACTCTCGATCTCCTGATTTAACATCACCAAGGCATCATCAAGCCCAGAACGGTGATCCTGTTTGAGCAGCTGTTCGGCATGCTTAAGCGTCATTTGCAACCTGGGAAGACCGCAATAGAGAGTGGCCCCATGCAATCGATGAATCCTTTCCAGCAGCGCTGTTAGATTATCCTGACGATAGAGCAGGTTGATCTGCGCCTGATCGTTACTCAACGAATCCGCTAGCATGGCAAACATATCTTTGGCCAAGCCGAGTTTGCCATTGGCCTTTTGTAGGCCACTCACCAGGTCGACCGGCTGCTCGGCGACTAACATCGGTTCGAGTCGGACCGCTGGCTGATCCTCTTGTTCGAACGGTTCGGTCTGATCTTGTGGCGCCAGAAGCGTGACACCAGTCCATTTCGATAGGGTCTTGTGCAACTGGTCTTCATCGATTGGTTTGGCTAAATAGTCGTCCATGCCGGCCACTAACATCGCTTCGCGTTCGTCAGCCAGGGCGTGTGCGGTCAAAGCGACGATCGGAACACGCTGCGGCTTAAGCTCAATTTTGCGTATTTGGCGCGTCGCGCTTAAACCGTCCATTGTTGGCATCTGAATGTCCATAAAGATAAGATCATAGGCTTGGACTCGGGCCTTGTTGAGTGCTTCTTCGCCACCGGCGGCGGCATCGACCGCGACCCCAATATCTTCTAAGAGGGTGACAATCAGTTTGAGGTTGGCGGCATTATCATCGACCGCCAATACTTTAATAGTTGACTTCAGATCGCGCAATTGCAGCTCAGTCTTTGCATTTGGGTTATCGATATGCGGTGTAATCATCTGTTTAACGGTTTGATATAGATCGCTGTTTCGGACCGGGCTGGTCAGGTAAAATTGACTACCCTGCTCAACTAAGCGGGCGCTTATATCGTCGTCGCTGCCATCGGCAATAACCAACGCTGGGCAGGCCAGGTCGCGCTCGATCTTGAAGAGCGCACGACAGAGTTCGTCGTCTGTTGGCTGCTGCGCGAGAGCAATGACGGCTATATTGGGTCTGGGTGATATATTCTGTTCCAGGTGAGCAATCAATTCAGCCGGCGTATTGAGTTCGAAGGTCATGGCACCCCAGCCTTCGAACTGATGGCGGAAAGCTAAGCGAGACATTTCCCGTTGTTCCACCACAGCAACCGTAAGGCCGACCAATGCCGTTAATTTTGGCGGTTGCTGCACCGCCGGCGCGATGTCGGCGCGAATATTGAACCAAAAGGTTGAGCCCTTGTCTTTCTGGCTTTCCAGGCCGATATCGCCGCCCATCTGCTCAACCAAGCGCTTGGAAATAACCAAGCCCAAGCCGGTTCCGCCAAATTCTCGGGCCGTTGACGAATCCGCCTGAGAAAAGGCCTGAAAGAGGGTCTTCTGTTGGATCTTGGTCAAGCCAATGCCGGTATCTGTCACGCTCACGCGGACCGTAACCTTATGGCCCTGATGTTGTTCGATCATCGTGCGCACCACCACGCTGCCGTCGTTGGTAAATTTGATCGCATTGCTGATTAGATTGGTGAGCACCTGTTTCAGCCGCAATGGATCAAAGATAAGTTGTTCGGGTACATCGTTATAGAACAGCGACACCACCTCTAGGTTTTTCGCCGCTGAGGCCGGATTGAGCATCGCCAAGACCTCCTCGATGGCGACACGAAGATTGCTGCTGCGATTATCCAGGGTCAGTTTACCGGCCTCTATCTTACAGAAATCCAGTACATCATTGATTATGGTTAACAGGACCTGCGATGACGACATGATGGTGTCGACCTGATCCGCTTGTTTTTTGGTCAGATTCGAGCGACCCAAGAGACGCGCAAAGCCGAGGATGCCATTAAGCGGCGTGCGGATTTCGTGGCTCATATTGGCCAGAAATTCAGTCTTGACCTGGTTGGCCCGCTGCGCGTCACGTCGGGCCATATCCAACTCGATGTTTTGAATCTCAATGGTTTCTAAGGTTTCACGCAGATCCAAGGTGGCCTGTTCGACGCTATTTTGCATCTCGTTGTAGGCATCTTTGATGGTTTCAGCCATGGCATTGATACCCACCTCCAGTTCGCGCAGTTCGCCCTTGGAATGGGTCGGCACCCGAGACTCCAGGTTGCCCTCGCGAATCTCAATGACGGTCCGAATCATATGGTGCACCGGCCGAATAATGGCTCGATTCAGATAGAAGGCAATACCGGCGATGATAAAGAGGGTGGCCAGCAGCAGGGTCAGATTAAGCAGTATGGATTGGTAGTGGCCGACCCGGGTATTGGCATAGTCGAACTCGCTTTCCACCCAGGCAATCGGCTGCGGGTTCGCCGTGCGCAGCTCTATATCCTGCGGCGCTAAGATGGGCGCCAGAAATCGATAGCTGGCGTGACTGATATGCAGGCGGGTGGCCCGCGTATCGCCGATGGCAAAGGGATAGGCCGGCCCCATGGGATTTGGGCCCGATACCAGCCACTCTGAGGTCGATGCATTATAGAGCCGAATTGAACGTGCATCCTGCTCATTGAGCGCCCTGCGGATCAAGGCATCGAGTAGCGGCGTGTCGGTCTGAGCTACCGGCAACGACAGGGTGTCGGCGAGGCGGTTGGCCACGGCCTCGGAGCGTTCCATAAAAGCCTGTTGTTGATGTTGGATGTCGGTCAGGGTGAACCAGCCAAGGGCCAGCAGGCCCAGAAATAGGGCAGGAATCAGTGAAATGTAGAGCAGTCGGTTCTGCAGACCCATGGCGTTCATATCCAGCCTTATCTTGTTGTAACACCGAATCAGGTAGCCGGTTGTTATCGGGAGAGACCAGCAAGCTGTATTATTATGGTCCACAAGTGCAAAAAATGGAGGAGAATTTGCCGTTAATTGTGGCAAATGGCCGGTGAATTAAACGTCCACTGTTTGGTTTGGTGGCTTTGCGCTTCGGCTGGGGCGGCTAATAACCCAAATTCGATAAGTTGTGCCCTTTGGTTATTATTTCTTTGAGTTATAACAAGCTACAATAGGGTGGAGATTACTGAATTTGGAAGTCAGATGAGCCCATTTCCCACCATTGAAGACTTTATCGGGCACACCCCGTTGGTGCGGTTGCAAAGAATGAACCCCAATCCGAGCAATACCATTCTCGCCAAGCTAGAAGGCAACAACCCAGCCGGGTCGGTTAAGGATCGGCCGGCCATGAATATGATTCGTCAGGCCCAATTGCGTGGCCAGATCAGTCCGGGCGATACGCTGATCGAAGCGACCAGTGGCAATACCGGTATTGCCTTGGCCATGGCTGCGGCCATCATGGGGTATAAAATGACGCTGATCATGCCGGCCAATCAGTCCGAAGAGCGGCGCGCGAGCATGCGTGCCTACGGCGCCTCGATCATCTCGGTGAGTGCGCAAGAGGGCATGGAACATGCCCGCGACTTGGCCCAACGCATGCAGGCCCAAGGCTTGGGGATCGTGCTAGATCAGTTCAGTAATCCGGACAATCCACAGGCACATTACCTCAGCACCGGGCCGGAAATTTGGCAGGACAGCCAAGGGCAGGTGACGCATTTTATTGCCTCCATGGGTACCACCGGTACCATTATGGGTTGCTCACGCTACCTGAAAGAACAGAATCCAGCGGTGCAAATTATTGGCTTGCAACCGACCGATGGCGCCCAAATCCCGGGCATTCGACGTTGGCCGGAGGCCTACCTGCCGTCCATCTTTGACGCCCAGCGCGTCGATAGTATTATCGATATGGACCAGTCAAGCGCTGAGCACGCCATGAAACGCCTAGCCGCCGAGGAAGGCATCTTCGCCGGGGTCAGTTCCGGGGGGTCGATCGCCGGTGCCTTGCTCTTGTCAGAACGGGTAAATAATGCCGTAATTGTTGCCATAGTGTGCGATCGTGGCGACCGCTATTTATCAACCGGGGTATACAACAGTTGAAGCGCAAACCGAATCAATTTTCCAAAGCCAGTTCAAAACCGTTACCAGCGCCGTTAACCCTGGATATTCTGCGCTATAGCCACGATGGGCGCGGCATTGCCAGTCACGAAGGGCGCGTGGTAATGGTCGCCAATGCCTTGCCCGGTGAGCAGGTCGTCGCGACGATCGATCAGGCGGGCAGCAAGCTATGGCAAGGCCGCAGTACCAGTATTATCACTGCCAGCCCAGTGCGTTTGGCGGCACCTTGCAAACTCTATGGCGTGTGCGGCGGCTGCCAGCTGCAACATCTGCAGCACGCCAATCAATTGCCGGTTAAGCAGCAGACCGTAAGTGATCATTTACGTCGAAATGGATTTAAGGAGCAGGCCTGGTCTGAGCCATTGCTGTCGGAGCCCTATGGCTATCGCCATCGAGCCCGATTCCATGTCGACAAGAAGGGCCAGGTTGGCTTTCACGCCGAGAAGGGTAATCGGCTGGTTCCAGTCGCTCAGTGCCCGGTGTTAACGCCGGCGCTGGAGCAGGCCTATCAGACCTTAGTGGCGTCAGCCCCGATGGTCGGCATCGTGCAATTTGAACTGGTGGTGGACGATCAAGGCCAGATCGGGGTTGTGGTTTTGGACGGCAAGCCGATCGCCAGTGCGGACTTTTACCTCTGGTCGAATAGCCAGGGCTGGTGGTCCACTCAAGCGCTCAGTTATCAGGCCGGCGCGGCAACCGTGACCGCTTTACCCGGTGAATTCACCCAGGTGAATCGCTCGGTAAATCAGCAGATGATTGCACAGGCGCGTCAATGGCTGCAATTGACCGCTACCGATCGCCTGCTCGACCTGTTCTGTGGCAATGGCAATCTCAGTCTGGCGTTAGCCGATGAGGTTGCAGCTTGCTTGGGTTTGGAAGCCAGCCATTCGGCCATTACGCAGGCGACTAGTGCCGCGCAAGGTCGTCCGCAGGTTCTGTTTGAACAGGCCGATCTCTTTACGGTAGATCTCTCCAAGCTGGCCGCGGTCCGCAGCTTTGAGCCAACGGTAATGCTACTCGATCCACCCCGAGCGGGCGCTGAAGCTCTTTGTGCGGTGTTGAAGAAGATACCCTCGGTGAAAAAGATCCTTTATGTGTCCTGTGATCCGGCGACCTTGGCGCGTGACCTAACGCTCTTGGTCGACGCGAAGTGGCGGGTTCGGAAAATCGGCCTAATCGATATGTTTCCCCAAACTCGTCATATTGAGACGATGGTCTACTTAGAAAAGCGAGCCAAATCTTGAAAGTACGTGAAGATCAGCCAGTGTTCAGCGACGGAACCGTCGACCTAAATGCCTGGCTGGAACGAGTAAAAAGCAAAGCCACGATCGTAGACGAAGAGCAACTGCTGCGCGCCTGCCGTATTGCTCGCACCGCCGAACAAGAGGCCGACCATCGCGCCAATGATTGGGGCACAGACGCCTCGGCCTTTAAAACCGGTCTGGAAATGGCTGAGATTCTGGCGGACCTGAGCCTCGACCAGGACGCCATAGTGGCCGGAATCTTATATCGTACGGTACGTGAAGAAGAATTGGAGTTGGACACCGTTAAGGATCAGTTCGGCCCTAAGGTTGCCACCCTGATTAATGGCGTGGCGCGCATGGCTGCGATCCATCGGCAACAAAAGTCGACCAAATCGAGTGTGCTCGGGCAAACCGAAACCCAGGGCGAGGCGGTTCGCAAGATGCTGGTTGCGATGATTGATGATGTGCGCGTGGCGCTGATTAAATTGGCCGAGCGCACCTGTGCCATTCGGGCCGTCAAAAACGCCCCGGTGGCGCGCCGTTACAAGGTCGCCCGCGAGGTTTTTGATATATATGCCCCCCTGGCTCATCGGCTCGGCGTTGGCCACCTGAAGTGGGAGCTTGAGGATCTGGCCTTCCGTTATCTGGAGCCGCAAGACTATAAGAAAATCGCCCAGTTGCTCGATGAAAAACGGCTCGACCGGCAGGACTATATCGAGAAAGTTCAGAGTTTGATTACCGAGCAAATCGAAGCGGCCGATATTCACAAGGCGCAGATTCAAGGCCGCGCCAAACACATCTATTCGATCTGGCGAAAAATGAAGCGCAAGAATATTAGCTTCAGCCAGGTCTATGATATTCGTGCCTTTCGCATTCTCGTCCCCGCCGTGCGCGACTGTTATTCGGTGCTCGGTATCGTGCACTCACTCTGGCGTCATATCCCGCGTGAGTTTGATGACTACATCGCTTCGCCTAAGCAAAACGGCTATCGCTCATTGCACACCGCGGTAATTGGCCCGGAAGGTAAGGTCGTCGAAATACAGATTCGGACCGCCGATATGCATGAGGACGCTGAACTGGGCGTCTGTGCCCATTGGCTCTACAAGGGCACCGATGCTAAGCGTTCTCAATCACGCGGCTACGAAGAGAAGGTCGCCTGGTTACGTCAAGTGTTGGAGTGGCATGATGAACTTGGTGGTATCGACGAGATGGTCGAGGAACTGGGCGCCGAAGTCACCGTCGATCGTATCTATGTGTTAACGCCAGAGGGCCATGTTGTCGACCTATCAGCTAGTGCTACGCCAATTGATTTTGCCTATAAGGTCCATACCGATATTGGTCACCGATGCCGAGGTGCCAAGGTTAATGGCCGCATTGTCCCGCTGAATACCCCGCTGAGCATTGGCGACCAGATAGAAATCTTGACCGGCAATGAGGCTACACCGAGCCGCGATTGGTTGAACGCCGATCTGGGTTTTGTGCGCTCATCCCGGACGCGCGCGAAAATAAAGCATTGGTTTAAATCGCAGGACCGGGACATCAATATCCGCGACGGCAAAGACATGTTGGTGCGCGAACTGCGCCGCTTCAATATCGATAAGATCGATATGAAACAGCTGGCCCAGCTGGTCAATTTCCACAGCGACGACGATCTCTTTGCGGCCTTGGGTGCTGGCGATGTGCGCCTGATGCATGTCGTGCATCACGCCGAAGACATGGTCAATCCGCCCAAGGTTAAAGCCATTAATTTAGCGGTGCCGAAAAAGCAGAACCATTCAAGCGATTTAGTGATTCATGGCGTCGGAAATCTCTTAACGACCATCGCCAATTGTTGCAAACCGGTACCGGGCGATGCGGTTGAAGGCTTTATTACCGTGGGCCGCGGGGTATCGATACATCGCGATGATTGCTCGAACCTGCTGCAGTTGAAATCCATTGAACCGGAACGGATTCTGGACGTGTCCTGGGGTGGCGAGGTACGCACCACCTATCCGGTCGAGTTGTTGGTGGTCGCCTATGATCGAACCGGTCTGCTCAAGGATATGATGACGGTGCTGGCCAATATAGGGGTTAATATTATCTCCATGAACAGCTTGTCGAATAAGGCTGACAACACAGTGGAAATGAGACTCACCGTGGAGGTCGAAGACTTGCACGGTTTGGGCCGGGTTATGGCACTGTTGTCAAAGGTTGCCAATGTCGCCGATGTTCGGCGCGTGTACCCAAAAATTCATTGATTGGAGTTAGGCAGATGACGGCACGCTTCGACTATGCGGATTTACAGACCCTGATGGCGCGGTTACGCGACCCGGTGGATGGCTGTCCGTGGGATATCAAACAGACCTATGCATCGATTGTCCCCCACACGCTCGAAGAGGTCTATGAGGTGATCGACACCATCGAACGCAATGATTTGCCTCATCTGGCCGAAGAGTTGGGTGATCTGTTGTTTCAGGTGGTTTTTTATGCCCAAATTGCCGCCGAAGAGGGCCATTTCTCGCTCGATGATGTGGTCCATGGGCTGGTGACCAAGCTGGTTTATCGTCATCCGCACGTCTTTCCCGATGGCACTCTGGCCAGTCGAGCCGGCGCCTCAGCTATAACCGACGGTGCCGTGAACGATCAGTGGGAGCGCTTGAAGGGTCTGAAGAAGCCGGCTAATGCTCGCGTGCTCGATGATGTGCCCTTGGCCTTGCCCGGTCTGTTGCGGGCTAAAAAATTGCAGGCGAAGGCGGCGCGGGTCGGTTTCGATTGGCCGCTGATTGCCGATGTAATGAGCAAGGCCGATGAAGAGTTGGCAGAGCTCAAAGAAGCGATCGCCTCCGGAGATGCCGATGCCATCGAGGACGAACTCGGTGATCTGCTCTTCGTTCTGGCCAATGTCGCCCGCCATACTGGATTGGATCCAGAGCAGGCGGTGCGCCGAACCAATCAGAAGTTTAGCCGACGTTTCGGTCATGTTGAGGATCGGGTCCGTGGCAGCGGCCAATCTTGGCCTGATTTTGAGCTGGACAGTCTGGATGCGTTTTGGCGTGAAGCGAAGGATTTGGAGCGCAAATAGACCCACTAGCTGAATTGCACCCTCGACTTAAGCAGCAGCTTGATTTCTCGCTGGGGTACTCCGCAGTTGGGCCAATATAATTGGCCGGCAACTGGCCCAGATTGGCTCCGGAACTGGCTTAATCTATATCGATTCGTTATGCTTAAGCCTATATTTATTATGACGTAACCTATTATGAAGCATCATTTTTCGCTGACTTTTAAAGTCACAGAGCGCCAGGCTGTCGACGTTAAAAAAGTTGCGCAACGTATTGCCGGCAGTGACTTCCATGTTGAAACTGCAGATTTGGCCGGCACCGAGTTCAGTGTCCATTTTGCCCGGGAAGGCGACCATGCCGCGGATCTCTTGAACTATGCCCGGGAGCAGGTCTTGAATGCGATGCCGGGTGCCGAGTTGGTGTCGGTGGATATGTCGGAAGAGCCTCCCATGACGGGAGCGGTCGATGATATTACCAAGCTGGTCATCCGTGCCTGTCAGGTGCTGGGTGAGCCGGAGTTGGCTCATGCTTGGTTAAATAAGCCCCAGTCCCGTCTCAACGGCCAAGTCCCCAAGGTGTTGATGGTCGACGCTCAGGGGCGAACCTTGGTCTCTCGCATGCTCACGGCGATGGAAGCTAAGGATTGATCGGTTCGTTACGCCAGCCCAGATGAAGCCCTAGCAAGTTGCCACCCCAACCGGACCTGTTCGACACGAGCGGCAACTTCGTTTGCAGCGTCCCTTGGAGACGCCCGTGTCGCCTAGCCACCAACCTCGGTTTGCGCCATGACATCGGGCCGGATGGCGCTGACTAACCCGGCACTGCGCTCGCGTCGCGGCGTCTAAGGGTTACCGCCGTGCGTAATCGCCCGGAGCCAAAGGACGACATTTTCTCAAAGTCATCGCGCGCCAGCGGCAGATATTGGCAGTCGATGGGTCGTTGATGTTGCTTGTCATCGAGATCGGGATCGTGCACATAAAAGCAGAACTCATCGATCGTGGTCACCGTGACCCAATGCGGACTCTTTTTACCATCGAGCCTATAGGTGCTGATCAATATCACAACCCCTAGGCCTTCTTGTAACCATTGCTCTACTTGATGCTGACTGATGTCCTGGTAATGGAGCGCAACGCTCTGCCGTTGGGCCTGATAAACAAACTGATCGTGGACCGTGGCCATAATGGCCTTTTTCTTGGCGGAGCGGACTCCGTCGACAAACAGGGGCTGGTCGGTATTGATATAGACGGCGGCTTCAAAGCCTCGTCGGTGCGCCGCCAAGGCCAAACCTACTGGGTGGCAACCGCCGTGACCCGAGGTCATAAAGATGGTTGTCGCTTCGCGCCAGAGATCGAGTTCAACCGTCTGCTCTAACGCAAAGTGGGAGTCAAGGCTGGCCATAGCCATCATCAACGCGGCCGGCCCACAGGTGAACTCGGTGGTTTGTTGGTACCAGGGCGTGGGACGATGGATCTGCTCACTCTGGATCAGGCGGATAGTCTTCTGCATCCGCAGGGCATCGCTGTGATCGTCGTAGTAGTCGGAATATTCACCGAAAACTCGATAGCCACAGTGTTCATAGAGTCGAATGGCGGCGCTATTGGGTTTGGCCACCTCTAAACGCATAAACAGTCGATTGGCCCGTGCCGCGTTGGCCTCCAATGCAGTCAATAATTGGCGCGCCAAACCAGAGCCGCGCATGGCCGGCAGGACTGCCAGGGAATACAGGCGCGCCAGGCGAGTGCCCTTATTGCACACTACCAGTCCATAACCGAGTACCAATCCATCTCGTTCCGCCACCAGCAGTATGTTGCCGCTGGACGCAAGCCAACGGCGGAAGCTGCGCAAACTAATACGGTCCGCGCTAAAGCAAGCCTGTTCGATGGCCATAAGGGACTCTAGATCGCCCCGTGTGGCCGTCCGATAACTGAAATCATCAAGAGGCGTCATCGATCTGCAGCCTAGCGGCCGCGAGCTTCGAGGCGGCGTTGGAATTCAGCCATGATTTGCATATAGAGCTCATCGCCCAGATAGGCGTCTTCCACCTTATGATCGATACTTGGGTTGTCGTTCACTTCAAGCACATAGGCCTTGTGATTCACTTCCTTGATGTCCACGCCATACAGGCCCTTCCCGACCACCTGGGTGGCTTTAAGGGCGGCGTCGAGCACCGATTTGGGTACCTCGAAGGTCGGTAGCGTATCAAAGCCACCGGAAATGCTTTTTGTACCCACATGATTATAGATTTGCCAATGGTTGCGGGCCATCAGATAGCGGCAGGCGTAAATGGCGCGACCGTTGAGGACGCCGATACGCCAGTCGTATTCGGTATAGAGATATTCCTGCGCCAAAACTAATGCGCTGTCGACAAAGAGCTCCTGGAGCCGAGCGCTCAATTCGGTGCGATTAGCGACCTTGAACACTCCACGGGAAAAAGAACCTTCTGGCATCTTCAGTACCAGCGGGTAACCAAACTTCTGTTCCAAGAAATCCATGGTGGCGGCACTGTACTCATTGACCACTTCGGTAATAAGGCTAGGGACCTTTTGATAACTGAAGGCGTCGTGCAAATAGACCTTATTGCAACAGCGCAGAATGGATTGGGCATCATCCATGACCACCAGACCGTTGTTTTCCGCTTGGATCGCCAAGCGGTAAGTGTAATGGTCAATCGCCGTGGCTTCACGAATAAAGAGCGCATCATAGAAGTTGATGTTTTGCAGCTGATCGATGGTCAGCGCTTGGGCGTGAATACCCTGTTTGGCAGCGGCCTTAATAAACCGACTGATGGCCTCCTTATCACTCGGTGGCGTGCTCTCATTCGGGTTTACCAGGATGGCCATTTCCCAGCGATGTTGCTTCTTGCGCGCATCACGCCAGACCTTATTGGTAAATTCATCGAGGCGCACGAGCAAGCGCGCTCTGGCATGCTCATCCAGTGCGGCATAGGCCACGCGTTCGGTGTGCACCGACAAACTGGCCGTCTCGGCGCTCAGTTGTATCTTGAGGATCGGCGCCTGATATTGGTTGAACACCTTGGTGGCAATTTTTTGCAGTGCCGGCTGGTCAATCTTGCCAAAAAACACCCAGTGGGCTCGGTTCAGTTCCGTATCGGCCAGCTCGCCGAGATCATTCTTGGAGGTGATCATCATCTCATTATTGAGCGCGTCATTGCGCAAGGCGTTGATGGTCTTAACGCTTGGCAACACCTTGTGATTGCGGGCTTCAGCCAACAAGGAACAGTAATAGCCCTTACTCAGATAGGTTTGGGTATCACAGAGGTTAATAATTCGGGTATTGGGTTCATTAATTTTTGGATACTCTTTGAGATAGGTATCAAAATCAATCACATTGGGATGGTTGTCACCTAAATTCAGATCTTGATCAACGACGATGAGCGTTTTGTCCACTTGAGGGCCTTTTCAATGAATGGGGTCTGCCGCCAGTATAGGGCTGGTTTGATCGCGCAGCGGCGCGCGATCAAGCAACAAGGGCTCCGCAGTAGTCAGCACCCGAACGGGTTGACGACTAAAAACACAATGCTGGAATGCTATATAGGCTCTTTTCGGCATCTGGGCAAGCGATCTTTTGAGTCCACATTGAAAAGTCTAACCAGCCCCAGTCGAGCGTGCAGCTGGCTGGTCTCAAGAAGGCCCAGCGACCCCCAGCAAACGCTATAAAATAGCCCTGGATCTGTCGGGTGACTATTGATTTGGCGCGCTGGCAGGGGGCTACTTGCTGTGCGTTTTGTCTACGGCGGTCAAGAAGCCACGCAGTAGGCTGAGCTCTTTGCGGGTTAAGCGCGCGCGCCGGAACAGCGACTGCAAATGTTCCAAAACCTGGCCCGGATGGCGATCATTGATAAAGCCGATGGCGTGGGCTGTACCGGCCAGGTGTTCTTGGAAGAGCGTCAGCTCTTGGTGCAAGGGATAGGCCTCCGGTACCGCTGTAGGAGCGATCAGGCTGGCCTTATGAATCTCATAGCAGACGAGCTGAACGGCCTGGCTGAGATTCAAGACCGGATAATCGGGACTGGCGTCAATATTGAGTTGGAAATGACACTGTTGAATTTCATCGTTATGCAGCCCCATGCGTTCGCGGCCAAAGACAATAGCAACAGGCGACTCGCTCTGTTCGGCTACAGCCTTCTGGGCACTCAGCTCGGCGCTGAGTGCAGGTAGGGGGATCGAGCGGTCGCGGGCACTGGTACCTATTACCAGCGCGCAATCGGCGATCGCTTCCGCCAGGGTGGCCACGACCCGAGCATTGGCCAGGACATCGGTTGCCTGGCCGGCACGGCTGGTGGCTTCCGCGCTGGGAAAGTCGACCGGGTCGACCAGCACCAATTGCGCAAGGCCCATATTCTTCATGGCGCGAGCCACAGCGCCGATGTTGCCGGGGTGCCAGGTTTTTATCAGGACAATGCGGATATTAAGCGACATAAGATTGGGACCGGTGTAGTAAAAACCCGGTGAGTCTATCACTGTGTGTCTCAGGATGGGTAAAAAAGGGCGTCCGTTCAGGCTCGGAACACCCTGATAGCTGAGCTGTTAACCGGTAATATAGATGGGTCCGAGGCCGATGCCCCAAATGATCACGGTTATCGCCAACAGGGCGACAAACATCACCATGCCAATGGTCACGATGGCGCTGGCAAAGATAAAACCTCGTTCTTTGGGGATATTCATTAATATCGGAATGCCTTCGTACAAGAGGTAGACCGAATAGGCCAAGGCCACCAAGCCGACGATGAGATCGAGCCATAACACCGGGTAAAGAGCTACCAGCCCGCTGAGAAAGAGCGGTGCCGTAGTATAGGTGGCCAAGGCAATACCCCTGGGTGTGTGGTCATCGCCGCGAAAAGTCTCCGCTAGGAAGTCGATAAATTTGCCCAAGACGATTACGCCAACAATCATCGCACCGTAAAAAAGGATGCACAGAAACAGCGCGCTTTCGGTGGTCAGGCGGTACACCGTATCGCTGGCACCGACCGTCCAGCCGACCTGGGTGATCCCTATATAGCCGCACACGGCCGGAATGGCGGCGAGCAGCAAAGCGTGGGTGAAGTAGTGACGGCTGAGGGTATTGGGTTCGGCACGGATGCTTTCCCACTCTTCATCGGGATGAGCAAATATGCCCCAGATATGGTTTAGTATCATGCAGTACCTACTCCTTCTCTATTTTTATTGGGTTTGTCGGGCATGTGCCGCCGAGGTCGACATGGCCTCAAGCAATCTTATGCACAGGGCCCATTGCTTATTGATACAACAGCTTTGAGTATAATCAGGCGGGCCGAATAATAGCAACCATCTGCGCAACAAATGGTAGTCCTATAAGGCTTGCCGCGCTTGCCCAACGCGCGGTGCTGACTGGACCGTTATCGGTCCGATTCGGTCGGCAACTTGCCTAAATAACGAATACGGGCGGCGGTCACCGCGTTGTCCTTTATTTGCAGGATTTCAATCAGAAAACGATCTATCTTGATGCTTAGGTTGGCATCGGGGATTTCCTCAATATACTCGAGGATGAGGCCGTTTAAGGTTTTCGGTCCATCGGTCGGGAGATCCCATTGCAGAACCTTATTGATATCCCGTATTGACGCGGTGCCATCGATAACGAAGCTGCCGTCGCGCTGAGGATGTATTTCCTTGCTGTTGTTGGTTAGGTCGGTAGTAAATTCGCCGACTATCTCTTCCAGCAGATCTTCCAACGTGACCAGCCCCTGAATATCGCCGTATTCATCAACTACCAGTGCCATACGCAACTGCAAGCTCTGGAAGTTCAGCAGTTGAGTGTGCAGTGGCGTGCCTTCGGGGACAAAGTACGGATCTTTAGCGGCCTTGGTGAGCATCACCTTGGTCGGTGCATCGGCATACAGGAACTCCGCGGCATCGCGGATATGTAGGATGCCGATAACCTTGTCGATATCGCCTTTGAACAGCGGAAAGCGGGTATAGCCATTCTGGCGAATGCTGTCGGCGATCTGCTCAATACTACCCTCTATATCGATACCATTGACCTCGTTGCGCGGCACCATAATGTCGTCAACGGTAACATTCTCCAGCTCCAATATGCCTAACAACATCGACTGGCGCTGTACTGGCAAGGTGCTGCCGGATTCGTTGACCAGGGTCTTCAGTTCTGCCGAGGACAGGGCCTCAACATTTTCATTACCCTTGCCGATACGCAACATCCAAAACAGTATGCGCACAATGCCATTTATAAACCAGACCGCCGGGGCGAGTAACCAGGACAGCATGCGCAAAACGTAAGACGCTGGGAAGGCGATTCGCTCTGGATGGCGTTGGGCTATGGTTTTAGGGGTGACCTCGGAAAAGATTAGCACCGCGAGGGTGAGCGCGATGGTCGAGATGGTGATGCCGAGCTTTTCATTGTCCGGGAGCAACTGCTGGGCGATCAGCGTGGCCAGGGTGGCGGCCGCTATATTCACCAAGTTGTTGCCGATCAGAATCACACTGATCAGCTGCTCCGGTGTTTCCAGGAGCCGCTGGGCGAGTTTTGCCGAGCGATTTCCTTCATTAGCTAAATGCTTTAAGCGATAACGGTTGAGCGACAGCATGCTGGTTTCGGAACTGGAAAAGAATGCGGAAGCCAATAACAACAGGGCGAGTGCGCCAAAAAGCAAGCCCAAGGGTAAATCGTTCAAAAGCGAGAAGCCTCATTAACTAAGTTAAGGTTTTTTAGCGGTATGTCGAGTCACTGTCAAGCGTTGCACGACAAATAGGCTGGAAATGGTCGAGATTCACCCAATTAAGGGTGCAAGCATGACCGAACGAACAGGGTCGCTTAAAAAGTGTGCAGCAGATATTCCAAGACGAATTTGGATCCGATGAAGGCAACCAACAAAAAGCCGAAACCGACATAAATTAGCTTGCTGGCGCGTCGACCGCGCCAACCCAGATAAAAATGACCAAAGATAAGGATAGCAAAGAAGCCCCAAGCGATGAGGGTTAAGACCGTTTTATGAATCAGATGCTGAGCCAACATATCGTCGACATAGATGCCGCCAGTGATAATCGAGGCCGTCAAAAGCACAAAGCCGATCATTAGCCACTCAAACATCAAGCGTTCCATAGATTGCAACGGCGGTAAGATGCGCGATATGCGATTGTTTAAGCGATGCTGCTGCAGATCGTTACTTTGGATGTTGACCAGAATAGCCTGCAGCGTGGCAATAATCATTACGCTGTAAGCCAAGAGTGAGATAAATATATGCACCAACATGCCCGTGGTGTAGGCCCTGGGGCTGGCCAGATGGGGTGCAAACAGGGCTAAAACCAAAAAGGCCGCGCCGACCGGCATTAAGAAAACAAAGAGATTGTGCAATGGTTTGGATAAAGATGAGATCAAAATCACCGCAATGGTCATCCAAACACAGATGGAAATGGTGTTCAGCAGGCTCATTTGCAGCATCCCGGCGACCATAACCTCGGAAATCAATTGCGCCGAGTGCGCCGCTAAGCCAATAAGGGCTGGGCCATAAAGCAGCCACGGGACAATGGGTCGCTGTTTAACTAAAGCGCTGAATGCCGCCAGTCCGCTGATGAAGTAGGTGATGATTGCGAGCCATAAAAGCATAACGAAGCCTGTGAAGGTCCAGAAATTAAAAATTTGAGCCAGTGTGCCACTAACCGCCCAGCTTTTCACTTGATAGCGGAGCATAGCCATGAATATAGCCGCACTGCTATACTATTGCGATTGATTGCAGATGTGAAACCAGCATGTTTAATAGTTTATCAGAACGGTTAAGCCTAACCCTAAAGCAAATTACCGGTCAGTCTAAACTGACCGAAGACAATATTAAGACCTCCCTCCGGGAAGTGCGCATGGCCTTGTTAGAAGCCGATGTCGCCTTGCCGGTGGTGAAGGCCTTTATTGATCGGGTGAAAGACCGAGCGGTGGGCCAGGAAGTGGCCGAAGCGCTCAACCCCGGCCAACAGTTTTTAAAGATCGTTCAGAGCGAGCTGGTCCATGTAATGGGCGAGCAAAACGAGGTCTTGAACCTCAAAGCACAGCCGCCCGCGATCATCCTGATGGCCGGTCTGCAGGGTGCCGGTAAGACCACAACCGTTGCCAAGTTGGCCCGATTCCTGAGTGAGCGGGAAAAGAAGAAGGTTATGGTGGTGTCAGCCGACATATATCGTCCGGCGGCAATTCAACAATTGGAGACGCTGGCGGCAGAAGTCGGGGCCCTGTTCTTTCCCAGCGATAGCAGTCAGCAGCCCGAGCGGATAGTCCGGGACGCGGTCGATGCGGCCCGCAAGCAGGCCGTTGATGTGTTACTGGTCGACACCGCCGGGCGTTTGGCGATCGATGAGCAGATGATGGCCGAGATTAAGGCCTTGCATAAAGCGATTGAGCCGGTCGAAACCCTGTTTGTCGTCGATGCGATGACCGGTCAGGATGCTGCCAACACCGCCAAAGCCTTCAACGATGCCATCCCGATCACCGGTGTGGTTCTGTCTAAGGCTGATGGCGATGCGCGCGGCGGTGCCGCCCTGTCGGTGCGTCATATCACTGGCAAGCCGATTAAATTCATCGGTATGGGCGAGAAAACCGATGCCTTGGAAGCCTTCTATCCCGATCGGATCGCCTCTCGTATCCTTGATATGGGTGACGTGTTGTCACTGATTGAAGAAGTTGAGCGCAAGGTCGACAAGGTTAAGGCCGAGCGACTGGCTGGCAAGATTAAAAAGGGTAAGGCCTTCGACCTGCAAGATTTCCGCGAGCAGCTCGATCAGATGAGCAATATGGGCGGCTTGACGGGCATGATGGACAAGCTACCGGGCATGGGTCAGATGGCCAAGGCTGGCAATCAGCTCCAAGGTGCCGAAAAGCAATTCCATCAGATGGGGGTAATCATCGATTCGATGACGCCGTTGGAACGCCATTTTCCCGACAAGATAGTCGGCTCGCGTAAACGTCGTATCGCGATGGGCTCGGGCACCCAAATACAGGATGTTAACCGGCTCCTGAAGCAGCACAAGCAGATGGCCAAGATGTTTAAGAAGGTCGGTCAAAAAGGCGGCATGCAAAAGATGATGCGCGGCATGGGCGGTATGATGGGCGGGCAGGGTGGCATGGCCCCCGGTGGTGGTCTGCCACCCGGACTGGGCGGCGGCAAATCGCCGTTCTAAGACTGCAGATCCAAATAGGGCGCCTAGGGCGCCTTTTTTAATGGCCCGACGCCGGAGCCAAAAAACAGCCCCCACGGCGCCACGTCTGAGCCTTATTTGCCCCAGTCCACTGTTATCCTTGTAATATTGGGGGTATTCCGTATACTTCGCCGGCGCTAATTTCCGAGTTTTGCTCGGGTAATTTAAACTTTGGACACTGAATAAAGGTAACCCCTTTAACATTCCAAAATGGCAGGTGATTTTAAAGCTTGCCCAACTAGGAGAACGCGATGGTAGTCATTCGACTTTCACGTGGCGGGTCTAAGAAACGCCCGTTTTATCATCTATCTGTAGCCGACAGCCGAAACGCCCGTGATGGACGTTTTATTGAGCGTGTTGGTTTCTTTAACCCAGTAGCCCGTGGTCAAGAAGAGCGCATTCGCGTTAGCCTAGATCGTGTTGACTATTGGGTAAGCAAGGGTGCACAGGCTTCTGATCGTGTCGCCCATTTGCTTAAAGAGTTTAAGAAAGCCCAAGCCTGAGTGATGCTGAGGCAGAGGGTTTCGTTATGACACCGTTACTACCAGAAGATTATGTCGTTTTAGGAAAGGTTTCCTCCGTTTACGGAGTAAAGGGTTGGGTGAAAGTCTTTTCGTTTACCGAACCAATGGATCGTATCCTGGAATATGGTAACTGGACGCTGAAGCAGGGTCAGGATCTGATTCCGATTGAAGTGGACATGGGACGGAGTCATGGCAAGGGGATGGTCGCGCATTTTAAAGGGGTCGATGACCGCGAAATTGCGAAGAGATATTCGGGTGCCGATATTTGTGTACCTCGAAGCCGTCTTCCCGAGTTGTCCGAAGGTGAATGCTATTGGTATGAACTGGAAGGCTTAACGGTGATAACAACGCACGACGTTATCCTCGGCACAGTAGATTATGTAATGAGCGCAGGCTCTGGCAATGATGTATTGGTGATCAAAGGCGACGCGAAGAGTATTGATCGACGCGAACGACTTGTACCCTACATCGACCAATTTGTAATTGAAGTTGACCTCGGTGTAGGTCAGGTGATTGTCGATTGGGATCCAGAGTTTTGATCGAAGAAGGTGCTTCACAACCAGCACTTGAGTTTGGCATCGTTACCCTGTTCCCGGAGATGTTTAATGCATTTACCGACTACGGCGTAACGGGGCGGGCCGTAAAGCAGGGGGTTGTTTCAGTTCAATGCTGGAACCCGCGTGACTTTACCACTGACCGTCACCGAACAGTGGACGACCGACCTTTTGGCGGTGGTCCCGGAATGTTGATGAAAGTACAGCCCTTGCGGGATGCAATTACGGCAGCGAAAGCGGCCAGCGCAGTGCAGACCAAGGTGATTTATTTATCACCGCAAGGGCGGAAACTGGATCAACAGGGTGTTACAGATTTGGCTCATAATGAACGTTTGATTTTGGTCTGCGGACGTTATGAAGGCATAGATGAACGGTTGCTGGAAGCCGATATTGATGAACAGTGGTCGCTGGGGGATTTTGTACTCAGCGGTGGTGAGTTGGCGGCAATGTCCTTTATGGACGCGGTCAGTCGACTGGTCCCGGGTGTACTCGGTCACGCAATGTCATCAGTTGAGGATTCTTTTTTCGATGGTTTGTTAGATTGTCCACACTACACTCGGCCTGAAGTGCTCGATAACAAGGGTGTACCGGATGTGCTGTTAAGCGGTCATCACGAAAATATTCGTCGATGGCGTGCCAAGCAAGCGATAGGCCGGACATGGGAAAGACGACCTGACTTAATAGAGGGTCGCCAGTTGACTAAAGAACAACTGACTCTTTTAGATGAATTTAAAAGTGAGCAAAAGCTCACGCGACCGATCAGGAGCTGAATCATGAGCAATAAGAATCTGATTATTCAGCAAATTGAAGCTGAACAGATGAACAAAGTAATTCCTGCGTTTGGCCCCGGTGATACCGTGGTTGTCCAGGTAAAAGTAAAAGAAGGCGAACGTGAGCGTTTACAGGCCTATGAAGGCGTTGTAATCGGTAAGCGTAACCGTGGCTTGAACTCTGCCTTCACCGTGCGAAAAATTTCTAACGGTGTTGGTGTTGAGCGTTCTTTCCAGACCTATTCAATGCTGGTTGATAGCATAACTGTCAAGCGTCGTGGTGACGTTCGTCAAGCTAAGCTGTACTACCTGCGTGAACGTTCTGGCCGGTCTGCTCGAATTAAAGAGAAGATTCCAGCCAAAAAAGCTAAGTAATAGCCTAGCTTTTCCAATAAAAGGCAACCTACGGGTTGCCTTTTTTGTTGAGCGAGCGGAATGTTTTAATGCAGCATCACAATATTTAACCGAGTGCCAGTTAGCGCCCCTAGTATCGCCACATCAGACCCCTGCAGAGGCTGAAAACATTTTCAGTTGGGCTGCAACGACTCGTTGCGAAATGAGCACGGTCATTTGGCGCTGCCCAGGCATAAAAAGAGCTTTTGTCCGTTGACCTATCGGAGCGGCTTAAGTAATGTTCGAAGCATTGAATTAACCTAATAATGAAATAACGAGGCCTGTTTTGAAACCAGTAAACGTCGGTATTTGTGGCTTGGGCACTGTTGGTGCCGGGACCTTTAATGTCCTCCAGCGAAATTTGCACGATATAGCGCGCCGTGCCGGTCGACCGGTACGCATCGTTCATATCGGCGCCCGGCGTGACAATCCGGCCTGCCAACTGGACGGGGTCAAGGTATCGCGTGATATCTTCGCTGTCGTTCGCGATCCCGACGTCCATATAGTGGTCGAGTTGATCGGTGGCATGACGGTCGCCAAAGAGTTGGTGCTGGCCGCAATCGCGGCCGGTAAAGACGTAGTCACTGCCAATAAGGCATTGATTGCCGTGCACGGTAATGAAATATTCGCCGCAGCCGAGGCCAACAATGTCGTGGTCGCTTATGAAGCGGCGGTCGCAGGCGGTATCCCGATCATCAAGGCGATCCGGGAAGGCCTGGTGGCTAACCATATTCAAAGCCTGGCCGGGATTATCAACGGCACCGGCAACTTTATTCTGACCGAGATGAGCGAGAAGGGTCGTGCCTTTGCCGATGTCTTGGCCGAAGCCCAAGCGCTCGGCTATGCCGAAGCCGATCCGGCGTTCGATGTCGAAGGCATCGATGCAGCGCATAAGTTGACCATTCTGGCCTCAAACGCCTTTGGTATCCCCTTGCAGTTCAGCAAGGTCTATACCGAGGGTATTACCGAAATAACCAGTGAAGACGTGCAGTTCGCTGAAGAGTTGGGCTATCGCATTAAGCATCTGGGCCTAGCCCGCCGAACCGAAGAAGGGGTTGAGTTGCGTGTGCATCCGACCTTGATTCCGGCCAAACGACTGATCGCCAATGTCAATGGCGTGATGAATGCCGTTCTGGTGTTTGGCGATGCCGTCGGACCGACCATGTACTACGGACAGGGTGCCGGTGCCGAGGCCACCGCCTCGGCGGTGATTGCCGATATAGTCGACATCGCGCGCGATATTGACAGTCCCGGTCTGGTACCCCATTTGGGTTTCAGTGTTGAGACCACCGATCTGCCGGTGCTGCCGGCCGAAGCCATGGTCACAGCCTACTATTTGCGAATTTCTGTCAAAGACGAGGTCGGTCAGATGGCCAAAATCGCCGAGACACTGAGTATGCATGGCATCAATATGGAAGCTATCATCCAGAAGGAAGCGCCAGAAGGTGAACTCTTGGTGCCCCTAATCCTGTTGACCCAGCCGGTCAGGGAGAAGGCCATGAACGCTGCGATCTTATCGATTGAGGCCTTACCGGCGGTGACCGAAAAGGTCGTGCGCATTCGCGTTGAGCGCTTGGATAGCTGAGTAGCAAGCTCTGCATTGCTGCCTGGCCTTGATCGGTCAGGCCATGCCGCGCACTGGTTGTGCGGCCCTATTTTGAGAGAGACGAGACAGTGAAATATATTAGCACCCGCGGCAACGCACCCGAACTGGAATTTGAAGACGTACTGTTGGCTGGTCTGGCATCCGATGGCGGGCTCTATGTGCCCAAGGATCTGCCGCACTACAGTCTGGACACTATTCGCAGTTGGCGCGGCCTATCCTATTCTAAGCTGGCTTTTAAAATCATTCAGCCCTTTGTCGGCGGCGCCATCGACGATGCGGCTTTGCAGCAGATGCTCGATGACACCTATGACAACTTCGGCCACAAGGCGGTCGCGCCCCTGACGCAGCTGGATAACAATGAATACGTGCTTGAGCTGTTTCAAGGCCCGACTCTAGCGTTTAAGGATTTTGCATTGCAGTTGCTCGGTCGCTTGCTCGATCATGTCTTGACCAAGCGCAATGAGCGCGCCGTGATAGTTGGCGCCACCTCCGGTGATACCGGCTCGGCCGCCATCGAAGGTTGTAAGCACTCCGAATTCGTCGATATCTTTATCATGCATCCGCACAATAGGGTGTCCGAAGTGCAGCGCAAACAAATGACCACGGTGCTGAGTGATAATGTCTACAATATCGCCGTCGAAGGCAATTTCGATGATTGTCAGAATATGGTTAAGGCCTGTTTTGCCGACCAGGGCTTCCTGCGCGGGGAACGCCGTCTGGTCGCGGTCAACTCGATCAATTGGGCGCGCATCATGGCGCAGGTGGTCTACTATTTTTACGCATCGCTCAACCTGGGCGGCCCCGATCGTAGCCTGTCCTTTTCCGTGCCAACTGGTAACTTTGGCGATATTTTTGCCGGTTATTTGGCCAAAAACATGGGGTTGCCGATCGATCAATTGATCGTCGCGACCAATAAAAACGACATTTTGCACCGTACCATCAGTCAAAATCGTTATGAAAAGCACGCACTGGCGCACACCTTGACGCCCTCTATGGACATAGTGGTATCGTCAAACTTCGAACGCCTGCTGTTTGACATCTACGGTCGCGATGGGCAGTTGCTGGCCGATCTGATGACCCGCATGAATAGCGAACCGGTCGAGCTCGACAGCGCTCGGATGGCCAAGGTGCGTGAGCTATTCGACAGTCATGCCGTCGACGATCCGCAAACCTGCGCGACCATCGCCACGGTTTTTGCCGAAACCGGCTATTTGCTCGACCCCCACACCGCCATTGGCGTCGTCGCTGCTCGGGCCTGTCGCCGACACAGCGACCGACCGATGGTCACGCTCGGTACCGCGCACCCGGTCAAGTTTGGCGAGGCTATTAATAAGGCGGGCCTAGCCACGCCGGCGCTGCCGCACCATATGGCCGACCTGCTTGAACGCGAAGAGCGTTGTAGCCTGTTGCCGAACAGTCTCGCGGCCGTGCAGGCCTTCGTGGTGAAGAACGTGTTCGATGCCTGAGTCGGTATCGAACGCCATTGCCGGGTTCGATATTCGAACCCGCGCCGTCCCCACAGACCTGACCTCCTTGCATGCCAACCCGCTGCTGCACCGTTTGTATGCGGCGCGGGGCATCCGTTCGTCGGACCAGCTGGACACCTCCTTGGCCGGTTTGCTGCCATGGCAATCACTCAAGGGTATCGACCAGGCTATTGACCTGCTGATCAACGCGCGCACTGAGCACCAACGCGTGCTGATTATCGGCGATTACGACACCGATGGCGCCACCGCCACGGCCTTGGCTGTGCTCGGTTTGCGCTCGATGGGCCTGAGCGTCGATTTCCTCTTGCCCAATCGCTTTGAGTACGGCTATGGCCTGTCGCCGGAAATTGTCGACCTGGCGCTAACCAAAGCGCCCGATCTGATTATTACCGTCGACAATGGCATCGCCAGCTTTGACGGCGTGGCTCGGGCCAAGGCCGCCGGGGTGCGTGTGCTGATCACCGATCATCACCTACCTGCCGAGGGTCTGCCTCAGGCCGACGCGATCATTAATCCCAATCAGCCCGGTTGTGCCTTTGCCAGTAAAGCGGCGTGTGGCTGTACCGTGTTCTATTATCTGTTGATTGCTTTGCGCGCTCGACTGCGCGCGGAGCAGGTAGCGGACCTTCCCAACCTAGGGCAATGGCTCGATCTGGTTGCCGTGGCTACCGTCGCCGATGTGGTGCCCTTGGATGCCAATAACCGACGCCTGGTCCAGCAAGGTCTGCAGCGAATTCGTAAGGGCCAATGCCGACTCGGTATCAAGGCGCTGTTCAGTGTCGCCGGGCGCAGTTGGCAGACCGCTCGGGCGGCCGATTTTGGTTTTGTGGTCGGGCCGCGCCTCAACGCCGCCGGTCGTTTGGACGATATGACCATCGGGGTGGCTCTGCTCTTGGCCGATAATGAGCTCGAGGCGACAACACTGGCCCAACAGCTACAGGATTTAAATATGGAGCGCCGGCAGATTGAGGCGTCCATGTTGCACGATGTTGAGGTCAAGATGGGCCGGCTGGTCTTGGACTCGACCCAGCACGGCTGTGTGATCTATGGCGATGATTGGCATGAGGGCGTTATCGGCATCTTAGCCTCCCGGGTAAAGGATCGCATCCATCGGCCGGTCATCGCCTTAGCACCGGGCGATAATGGCTTATTAAAGGGCTCGGCCCGCTCCGTAGTGGGCGTGCACTTACGCGACAGCCTCGATTGGATCAGCAAGCAACAACCCCAGCTGCTTGAGAAGTTTGGCGGCCATGCGATGGCCGCGGGCCTAACTCTAAAAGCCGAAAACCTCGACGCCTTGCGCCATTGGTTCGATCTGGCCATTGCCCATTTCTCCGAGCCCGATGCCCTTACCGCCCACCTATGGACCGATGGTGGCTTGCCCGCTGAGTGGCTGACCCTAGAGAATGCGTTGATGTTAGAGAGTGCGGGGCCCTGGGGTCAGGCCTTCCCGGAACCCTATTTTGTCGGCACCTGGACCCTGGTGGCGCAAAAGATACTGGCCGAAAAACACCTCAAGATGACCCTGCTGTGCGGCCAACAGCAGATTCAGGCGATCGCCTTTAATGTTGATCTGGACCAGTGGCCGACCCAGCGCAGCCAGGTGCGTGGGGTCTATCAATTAAGCTGTAATAGATTTCGCGGCGAAGAAAGCCTGCAACTGATGTTCAATCGTCTGGAACCTGTCTAATGACCCAGCGTGTTGCTGGGTAAGGGCCAGGCAATCGGTAAAAGTCGCCCAATAGCCCGATTCATCGCTACCTTAACGGGTCGTTATCCGGTAAAATTTCGCCCCTTTGAAAAATTATTTGCTCTGATCCCCATAGCAGGCCATTTTTATTTTTTGCTGACAGTTTCTAGGTAGGAGTCCACGTGGAAGTTAATCCAATTCGAGAACAGATCAAAGACTTGAGCGCCCGCACCTCTGTGCTTAGGGGGTATCTTTGACTTCGATATACGCAAAGAGCGGCTCGATGAAGTCGAACGCGAGTTAGGCCAGGCCTCAGTCTGGAACGATCCCGCGCGAGCCCAGGCATTAGGTCAGGAACGCGCAACGCTGGACAAAATCGTCAGTACCATCTTGTTGCTTGAAGGCGGTCTGGCCGATGCCGTTGACCTGCTCGACATGGCGGTGGAAGAGGATGACGTTCAGGCGGCTGATGAAGTTCAGGCCGAACTGAACAGCATGCAAGCGGAGCTTGAGGAATTGGAGTTTCGGCGTATGTTTAGCGGCGAGATGGACCCCAACAGCGCCTATCTGGATATACAGGCCGGCTCCGGCGGAACCGAGGCGCAAGATTGGGCTGAAATGCTGTTGCGCATGTATTTGCGTTGGGGTGAAGAAAAGGGTTTTAAAACCGAATTGATGGAAGCGTCATCCGGTGACGTGGCTGGTATTAAGTCGGCGACTATCCGTTTCGACGGCGAATACGCCTACGGCTGGTTGCGCACCGAGACCGGCGTCCATCGCCTGGTGCGCAAGTCGCCCTTCGATTCGGGTAACCGGCGTCATACCTCCTTTTCCTCCGTCTTTGTGACCGCGGAAATTGATGACAACATCGAGATCGATATCAATCCCTCCGATCTGCGCATCGATGTCTACCGCGCCTCAGGGGCCGGCGGTCAGCACGTCAACCGGACCGAATCGGCGGTGCGAATCACCCACGAACCGACCGGTTTGGTGACCCAATGCCAGAATGATCGGTCACAGCACAAGAACAAAGACCAGGCGATGAAACAGCTCAAGGCTAAGATGTATGAGCGTGAAATGAACCTGCGCCAGGCTGCGGCCCGCGTGGTTGAGGACAGCAAGTCGGACATTGGTTGGGGCAGTCAGATCCGCTCCTATGTCCTGGATGATTCTCGCATAAAGGATCTGCGTACCGGGGTGGAAAGCCACAATACCCAAAGTGTATTGGACGGCAATCTCGACCCCTTTATTGTCGCATCCCTGAAGCAGGGTCTGTAAGTATCGTTACAATGGGCCACCGGTCATGCTTGCGCTCGATGGTGAACTGCCCGCTAAAATTTTGCACAACAGCTTAGGAAAACGAGATGAGCGACAACGCAACAGAAAACAACCCGGCCAAAGTGCCCGAAGAAAACCACATTATTGCGGAGCGCAAACAGAAGTTAGCCGAACTGCAAGATAAGCGCGGCATTGCCTTTCCAAACGACTTTCGGCGTAAAAATAAGGCCGGTGACCTACAAGCCGCCTATGGCGAGCTGGATAAGGAAACCCTGCTCGAGCAGCAAATTCCGGTCGCGGTGGCGGGCCGGGTTATGCGCCGTGGCGGACCCTTCGTTGGCATCTTGGATGTCACCGGCACCATTCAGTCCTATGTCGGTAAGGCCCTGCAAAAGGACAGTGACGATTGGAAGCTGCTCGATATCGGCGATATAGTCGGCGTCACCGGAATCCTGGCTAAGTCGGGTAAGGGTGAGCTCTACGTCAATGTCGAAAACCTCGCCGATTTTCGCATTCTGACCAAATCCTTGCGCCCCTTGCCTGATAAGTTTCATGGTTTGGCCGATCAGGAAGCGAAATACCGTCAGCGTTATGTCGATCTAATTATCAATGAAGATACCCGCAGCGTGTTTGAAACCCGCTCCAAGGTCATTAACGTCATCCGCCGCTATCTGAGTGAACGTGACTTTATGGAAGTGGAGACGCCGATGCTGCAGGTGATCCCGGGCGGCGCGACGGCACGGCCCTTTATCACCCATCACAACGCCATGGACCGTGATCTGTACCTGCGAATCGCACCGGAGCTCTATCTCAAACGTCTCGTGGTGGGTGGCTTTGAACGGGTCTTCGAACTCAACCGTTCGTACCGGAATGAAGGAGTCTCGGCGCGCCATAACCCTGAATTCACCATGTTGGAATGGTACCAGGCCTATGCCGATGTCAACGATCTGATGGATACCACCGAAGAGATGCTGCGCACCGTCGCGCTCGAGGTGCTCGGCAGCACAGACATTCATTATCAGGGCCAAGACTACAACTTTGCCCTGCCGTTTGAACGCATCTCCATGTTTGCATCCATTCTGCACTACAATCCCGACATCCGCGCCGAACAGATCCGTTCGTTAGCCGGTGCCAGCGAAGTGGCCGAGGGCTTGGGCATCCGGGTCAAAGATCATTGGGGCTTGGGCAAGGTGCAAACCGAGATTTTTGAAGAAACAGTCGAGGCCAAGCTCACCGGGCCGGTCTTTATCACCGAGTATCCCGCCGAAATATCCCCCTTGGCGCGCCGCAACGACCTGGATCCGGAGATAACCGATCGCTTTGAATTTTTTATCGGTGGCCGAGAAATTGCCAATGGCTTCTCCGAGCTGAACGACCCAATCGATCAGGCTATGCGTTTTCAAGCCCAGGTGGCCGAGAAAGAAGCCGGTGACGATGAAGCGATGTTCTACGATGCCGACTACATTACGGCGCTGGAATACGGTTTGCCGCCCACAGCCGGAGAGGGCATCGGTATCGATCGACTGGTTATGTTCCTGACCAATTCACCCTCGATCAAGGATGTCATCCTGTTTCCTCATATGAAGCCCAAGCAGGTTGACTAGGGTCCGTCTCAGGACTAACAAGGCAGGCTAAGCGTTAGAATTGGCCTACCCTATAGTCTTGGCTGAGAGGTAACGCATTGCTTGCCCCAAAAAAGCGCATTTATGCGCTTTTTTTGTGCGTGAAATCCGACCCTAGGATCCGAAAATAATTCAAAAAACCACAAATTAATAGCGTCTTCCGGTTGCAGTCGAGGTTCAAAGCCTGTAACAACTATCCCCAAGCAGTCTAAGACCCTTAGATCCTGGTTAAAAGTGACGCAGCTCACAAATCTGGTAATAAACTATTGCTAAAAAAATCTCTAAGTAACTGATAAATATAGGATTTATCATTTTTGATCAAAAAATGATCAATTCTGCCGTAGCGTTAAAGATAGGCCCTTTGGTACCCCCATACGGCGGTTGTCCACACAGTTATCCACAGAAATTGTGGACACCCGCCGCAGAGCTAGACGGGGTGCGGCGGAAGCCTATTAGTAAGTTTGGATCCCACTATTTGCATCTTTCTAAGTTGTCTACTACAGCCTTTATTTCGAACCCATGTCAAGCCCAATAGGCGTTAATCGGTGTCTGATTTCAGCTCTTTCGGGTATCCTACCTCAGCCAAATGACTGTTCAGCTTTGGTTCATGCGGTGCCCCTATCATGAGGTGGAAATCATATTTAACCGCTAGGAATGACCTATGAAGATACTGCCAGTTATAATTGCCAGCGGACTCCTTGGCTTAGTAACCATTAGCGCGCAAGCCGAGAACCGGGCAACCTATACAACCAGCCGATCAGTCGATTATATCGATGCCACCAGCGAGATCTTTTACGTTGAAGGCCGAGTGGTCAGTGCCACACCGATCTATGAAAGCACTTGGTATTATCGCTCCCGCGGTGAGGATCGACGCACGACCCTGACTGAAAACTGCCGTATTCGGGAAGTGGAGGTCTATCGAGAAGGCCGGAATGGGGGTACAGCTGGAGCCATAATAGGAGGCGCCATTGGCGCACAGGTTGGCTCAAACGCCGGTCGTTCGCCCGAATCGACCCTAGTGGGCGCCCTCGCCGGTGGCGTGATCGGCAGCGTGTTAGGCAGTGAGATCGATCGTAACCGGGGTGGCACGGTGCAGTATCGAGTTGAAGAATATTGCGATACCACTTATCGTACCGAGCAGCGCGAGTTGATCGGTTATGAGGTGCTCTATCGCTACAATGGCCGGGAGTTTTTGATGCGCACTGCGCAGCATCCCGGCCGCTACGTTGAGTTAAGAGTGGAGGTGCAGCCCACTTTGCGGTAAATCGAAGCGTTGAGGGCGAGATGATAAAGATAATAGCAGGGTTACTTTTTTCGATGGGTTTGGCGCTGATGGCGTCTGCTGACGACCCCGCGCGCCAGGGTCTACATCCTTGCACCGGTGAGAAACTGCCCTTGAGCACCGAAAAATCGATTGTTAAGGCCATAGAATGCCTATACCAGGGCCGAGTGGCCAAGGTCGAGATCATCCAGCGCAGCGGCAATAGCTGGTTCTATCAGCTCCGGGTGCTGATCCCCGGTGGGCGCATCAAGACAGTCGACGTCAACCCAGAGACGGGTATGCCGTTAGATGCTAAGGAATTGGAGGCATTATCATGAGGCTGCTGATCATCGAAGATGAGCAAGGCCTGGTCGAGCATCTGCGCGCCGGGTTCCGCAAGGAAGGCTTTGCCGTCGATATCTGCATGAACGGCAAGGAGGGCCTGTTTTTAGGTCAAGAAACCGAATATGATTTAGCGATTATCGACTTGGGTCTGCCGGAGATGGACGGCCTGGATCTTATCCGGGCGTTACGGCGCTTTGGCCAGACCTTCCCCATTATCGTCTTAACCGCTCGGGGTCACTGGAAAGACAAGGTCGATGGCCTGGAAAGTGGCGCCGATGACTATCTCGCCAAGCCCTTTGTGTTTGACGAATTACTGGCCCGCGTTAAGGCGCTATTACGGCGCAGTGTGGGGATGGCGAGCGCCACCCTAGAGCTGGGCATCTATCAGCTCGATACGGCCGCAAAGCGCGTCTGCGTGGCTGGTGACGCCATTGAGTTGACCAGCTATGAATACAATACCTTGGAATACTTGATGACTCACAAGGACAAGGTCGTCTCAAAAACGGAATTAACCGCCCATCTGTATGCTCAGGATTACGACCGGGACAGCAATGTAATTGAAGTCTTTATTCGTCGCTTGCGAAAAAAGCTCGACCCGGAGGGTGTGCGAAATCCGATCCTGACCCAGCGTGGCTTGGGTTACCGATTTAATATGGCAGGTGTTCTATCCCAGTGACAGCGGCGGGATCCTTTTCCCTGACCCGTCGGCTGCTTATCTCGGCCGCACTGCTGATGAGCTTTTTTCTCGGCTTGACCGGTTTGGCGCTCGATCGTGCCTTCGTCAACAGTCAGCTCGCCGGGCAGAGCGAGCGCTTGTTTATTCGCGTGTTTAATCTGCTTTCGCTTGCCGAACTCGATGACATTACCCTATCGCTGCCAGCCATCTTGCGGGAGGAACGCTTTAATGCGCCTGAATCCGGTCTAATCGGCATTGTCCTTGATGCCAATCGTCAATCCGCCTGGGAAAGTCAATCGAGCGAATGGTTTAGCGAGCTGGCGTGGTTGCGGGCCAAACCCAGCCTGGTCCCCGGCGGTGAAGAATTCGGCGCTTATGGCGGCTATGTTTACCAGCGCAATGGCTTTGTTTGGGAGGATGCTACCGGGCAGGATCGTTATTTCGAGTTTTGGGTCTTGGAGGACGCCGGGCCCTATAATCGCTCGATCCAAACCTTTAGGCGGCAACTATGGGGCGGCCTCGGTGCCGCCTCCGTGGCCTTGCTGGCGCTAATGTTTCTGGTTACCGCCTGGGGCCTGAAGCCGCTGCGGCAACTGGCGCTGCATCTAAATCGAATTCGTAGCGGGGATGCCGATCAATTGGTTGGCCGTTACCCTACCGAACTCACCCCCTTGACCGACAGTCTGAATCAATTGCTTAAAGCCGAGCAACACCAGCGCGAACGCTATCGCAAGGCCATGGCCGATCTGGCCCACAGTTTAAAAACGCCCTTGAGCGTGATCCGTACCCTGTCCGCCGGGGAGCAAAGCAGTCTCAATGAACAGGTCGATCGAATGGACCAAATAGTCCGCTACCAATTGCAACGGGCGGTCACCGATGCCCGCAGCGGTCCTGTGTTAGGCCAGCGCTGCGACCTGCATGGCGTCGTTGTGCGCCTGGCAAGTGCACTGGAAAAGGCTTATCGGAGCGAAGACAAGGTCTTGGATATACCGGAACTGGACCGAACCCTGTTTGTCGCCATGGACAGTAACGATGTTTTAGAAGTATTGGGCAATCTGATTGAAAACGGTTTTAAATATGGCCGCTCAGTGATCGGTGTGAGCTATGAACAGCGACCGGACACCCAGAGCGTGGTGCTAGTCCATGTTGATGATGATGGCCCGGGTCTGTCCGAGCTGGCTCGTGTCGAGGTGCTGACACGGGGTAAGCGCCTCGACACCATTCAGCCCGGGCATGGTATCGGTTTGGCCATGGTCAACGATATACTCGCCAGCTATAGGGTGGAGTTGCAGATTGGCAACGGTCCCTTAGGCGGGGCCCGCTTTAGCATGGCGTTGCCGATTGCCCGTTAGGCCGTGTTGCCGAGTATTTGCATCCAATAGACCGCATAGCCGATCACTGTTAAGCCGAGTAGGATCACCAGATGCACTCGCTTCGGATCGCTTCGCCGGCGCGAACGGAACGGCCGGACGCCCAGAGCCAATAGGGTGAATAGGGTGCAGGCGGCCAACGATAAGGGCAGCCACTGGACCCATTGGGCCTGCCAATGATGGCGAATTTCGATGCCATGATAGCGCACGATACCGGTATCGAGCTCCGGTGCCGCGACCCAGAATAAAATTTGCAGGCCAAATATCGCCAGCCAGCCCAATGACGCAGCAGTGCGTAACAGAACTTCCAGATAGTCGGTACGTCGACGGCGCCGATCCAACATAAATGCTCCTTATACCACGCGTAATCGATGGCCATTGTCGCGCAGCCAGCGGCGGTCTTGGACGTAGTTTGGGTGGGCCCGGTGTACCAATTGCCAAAAGGCGCTGGAATGATTCAGGTGCTCTAGATGGCATACCTCGTGTGCGACCAGGTAATCAATCACCGATTCCGGCGCCATCATAATTTGCCAGTTATATTGAATCCGCCCCTGGTTAGTGCAGTGGCCCCACTTGGTCTTGGTCTTGCGCAAACCGATATCAGCCAAGCGCGCACGCAGGCCGAGCTGATCGGCTATTTGATGGGTTTTCTTAACCAGCCAGAACTTTGCCTGTTGCTGGTAAAAGTCATTGAGTAGGGGCAATAGCGCGTTATCCGATGTACTTGGTACATTACATCTTAGACCGGCTTCATCAAGTTGCCAACTTGCGCTGACCGCGTCGGTGCGAATCAATTGCACGTTAAAACCCATAAAGGGGATCTGACTGGCCTGGCGATAATCGACCTGCTGGCGCAGCTGCAGTTCTTGCTGCGCCAAGGTCTTCTCCAGCCAGAGAGTCTTGGTCGCAAGGAAGTCTTGGACAAAAAGGTGCGGTGTGCGCCACGGCGCGCGAATTTCGATTTGGTTATCTTTGACGTGTAAGGCAATGGTTTTACGTTGACTGTAGGTCAGCTTGACGGGTCGTTGTTGCCAAAAAAGCGCTTCCGTCATTGGATCAGATCGGACTTGGGCATGAGTGGTTTGGTCAAGGGGGTCAGTAAGGCTTCGAGCCCCTCTGTTTTAATCAACAGCGCCAGGGCCATCAACTTGCCCAACCGGTTGTCGGGAAAACCCTGATTGGCAAACCAGAGTAAATAGGCCTCGGGCAGCTGAATCAGGCGCCGACCGGCATATTTACCAAAGGGCATGGTGGTGTTGGCAAGTTCGATAAGGCTTTCAGGTTCCAGGGTCATGGCAATCTATGCGTCTACTGATAAGAGGGAATGGGCCTATTTTGGCAGAAAACAGGCCCAAGGGGCCAGCCACCTTTTTTCATGGCCGGACTAAGGCGTCAAGATTCCCAGGGCCTATTTTGCTGCCAATAGTCGGAAAACAGCTGCATTGCGCGTTCCAGCGTGGCCCGGTCGGTACCGAAATTGAGCCGCGAATTGTCTGCCTGGCCAAAAAACTTGCCTTCACTGGGCATTAGGCCGGCTTTGATAAAGTGCTCATCGAGTGCCAGGCCCGGTTGAGTGCTCTCGATCCAGGCCAAGAAAGTTGCCGGCTGGGGCCGATAAACTAAACCCTCGAGGCGATTGATACGGCTATCGATCAAATCCCGATTGCCTTTCAAATGGCTGAGCAATTGAGTGTGCCAGCCCTTGCAGCTGCTAAAAGCGGCTTCGGCGGCGATCATGCCCATGAAATTAGGGTAGGGCACCAAATCGGCCATGCGCTGCTGCCAGTCGGCGCGTAACCGGGGGTTGGCAATAATCGCAAAGGAGCAGCCTAAACCCGCAACATTGAAGGTTTTGCTCGCCGCCATCAGGGTGATGCTGATGTCTTCCAAACCCGCAATGGAGCCGGCCGGATGGTGTTGCACGGGATCGAGGATCAGGTCGCAATGTATTTCATCGCTGCACACCAGCACATCGTACTGTTGGCATAAGGCCGAAATTTTAGCCAGATCCAGGGCGCTCAGCACCGCGCCATTGGGATTCATCGGATTACAGAGCATAAACAGATGGCAATCCGGGTGCGCCATTTCCGCTTCGAGTTGGGTCCAATCGAGTTGCCAGCCGTCGTTGTGCCAATGCACCGGCAAGGTGACGGTTTGGCCGCCTTGGCGTTCTGCAGCCTGGAGCATCGGCGGATAGTTTGGTGTTTGCACCAGAACTCGCCCACCTTTGGCTAGCAGATCGCAGGCTAGGTTAAAGCTCGGTACCACGCCGGGCATCCAGACGATCCAATTGGCCTCAATGGCCCAGTGATATTCTTGTTGGCACCAGTCAACGACCGATTGGTTTAGTGAGGGCCAGGGATGGGTGTAGCCGTAGATTGGATGGCGAGCCCGCTCGCTTAACGCGTCGACAATGGCTTGCGGACTGGCCAGGTCCATATCGGCGACCCACAGGGGAATCAGATTTTTGCCCTTATCGCGCTCCCACTTATAGGCATGGGTGCCTGCTCGATCCACCGGTCCAAACATAAGACTGCTCCAGCTGCGGTAACTTTTGAATTTAGCAGGCATTCTGCGCACAATTAGTAAAAAATGCCACTACGGGAAAAATTCCGTCCTGTTATACTTAAGCCATTGTTGTTTTAGTTTGCGCTCTGGAAGCCCTTTTAAATGAATGTATCGGAACGATTTGGCGGGACCGCACGACTCTATGGTCGGGCCGCCACCGAACGACTGGCTGCGAGCCACTTCGTCGTAATCGGCATTGGCGGGGTCGGCAGTTGGGCTGCCGAAGCCCTGGCGCGCACCGCGGTGGGGCATATTACGCTTATCGATCTGGATGATATTTGCGTGTCCAATATCAATCGGCAAGTCCACGCCCTAAGCGATACGGTCGGTCAGCTCAAGGTTGAGGCCATGGCCGAGCGGTTACGTTTGATTAACCCCGACTGTCGCGTGACGCCGGTGGCGGACTTTATTACCCCCGCCAATCTTGCGACGCTGATATCGGACGATGTCGATGGCGTTATCGATGCGATTGACAGCATCAAGGCCAAGGCGGCCTTGATTGCCCATTGCCGCCGGCACAAGATTCGTTTGGTCAGTACCGGCGGCGCCGGTGGGCAAACCGATCCGACCCAGATTCAGGTCAGCGACTTGAGCCGGACCGTACACGATCCGCTGGCTGCCAAAACCCGTTCGGTGTTGCGGCGCGAGTATGGCTTCCCCAGTGCTGAGAAGGGCAAGTTTGGCGTCGACTGCGTGTTCTCAAGTGAGCAGCTGGTCTACCCTCAGGCAGATGGTTCCGTCTGCGCCACCAAGCCGCCCAGCGGCACCAGTGTCCGACTCGATTGTGCCACGGGATTTGGCGCCTCGATGATGGTCACGGCCAGTTTCGGCCTGACCGCTGCCGCCCATATCATCAATAAGACCCTACGCAGTAAACCGACCCAAAGCACAGGTGGCGGACTATGATCAGCATGATATTGAAGCTTATTAAAGCACTGAACTCGGACATCGGCCCCTGGCAAATTGCCCTGGCTGGCGCCCTAGCGATGGTCATCGGTTTGACGCCCCTCTGGTCGGTACACAACTTAGTTATCCTCCTCCTGGCTTTTGTGTTGCGCGTTCACTTGGCCAGCTTCTTTCTGTTTTGGGCCCTATTCACCGGGTTGGCCTATCTACTCGATCCTTGGTTTCACCAGATCGGCCTCTACTGGTTGACCCAGGCCAGCCTCAATGGGTTTTGGACCAACCTCTACCAACAGGATATTTGGCAGGTGCTGCATTTCAACCGGTCCATCACTCTGGGCAGTCTGATCGTCACGCTGTTAGCCTTTGCGCCGACCGTGCTGTTGCTGCGTTGGGCGATTACTCGCTACCGAGCGTCGCTCATGCCGTGGCTCAATAAGCTCAAGCTCGTGCAGTTGCTCAAGGGATCTCGTTGGTACCAACTCTATGCACGAGTTAACGACTAAGGATGCGTGTGATGAAGGTTTTTCGTTGGAGCGGTTCCATCGGCTTTATCGTCTTTACCGGGCTATTGATGCTGCTCGGGATGGTGTTTCTCGACGGTTGGTTAAAATCGGCCATCGAGTCGGCGGGCCTGAAACTCAACGGCGCCGAAGTCAATGTGGCTCAGGTCGACTTCACGCTCAGTCCCTTAGGTTTCAACCTCGAGGGCATCGAAATCGCCGATCCGGACAGCCTAGGGTATAACGCCTTGGTGTTGTCGCAGGTTAAGGTTGAAATTAATTTCCTGCAGCTATTCCTCGGCAATGTGCGCATCAAGGACCTAGTGGTCAGCGATGTTCAGACCAACGTGCCGCGCGCCCGCCCGGCTCTATTGGCGCCGGTCGCCAGTGCATTGCCCGGCGGCGAATCAAATGGCCTAGCCCAGGCCGCGCAACGCAAAGCCAGCGCGCTTGGCAAGGGCCTACCGAGTCCCTCGACTCTGGCGGGTGAGCAAACCCGCGCCACTCAGGATGCGGTTGCCCACGCCTTGAGTACCTTAACAGGAGGGCAAGCAACGCTTGAGGCGTCGGTCAGCGATCTACCCGGTGAGGCAGCCTTGAGCCAATATCAGCAGCGCATCGCCGCCTTAAAAGCCATGCCATTGGATTCCATCGCCGAGGTTAAAGCATCGCAGGCTATCATCCGTGCGCTGAGCACCGATATGGCCCAAGACAAGCTGCGCATCGAAACCCTTAAAGCGTCAATGAACAACGCCGTTAGCGACGGTAAAGCGGCCCTAAAGGCTATTTCAGCCGGGCCGGCGGCGGATTGGGCGCGCTTGCAGGCCGATTACCCCTTCAACGCCAACAGCGCCTATAAGGTCGCCGAGCTGTTGCTGGGCGAGGCGTTTTTCAGCAAGATCAATCAGGCCCAATATTGGCTGGCCAAAGCCAAGCCTTGGATCGTCCGGTTGCAGTCCGAAGCGGACCCGCAAGCGGATCCCGTTGAGCGGCTCGCCAACCAAATTGTACGCTTTGAGCACCCCGACCCGAGCGCACGCTTTCAGTTGGATAAAAGCCTATTGTCCTTTGCAGTCGACCAATGGCCTTGGCAGTTGCAGCTCACCGACCTGGCGTCTGGTCGCACCAATGCGACCGAACCGGTCCATATTCAGCTACTCGGGGGCGATCCCAAGGCGGCCAACTTGCGGGTCACGGGACAAATGGATCTAATCGATGACCAACGGGTCGATACCTTTGACCTAGAGGGTGCCGGCCTGGTGTTCGCCGCGCGGCAGATCAGCATGGCCGGTACGAATCTATCCTGGACGCCGGAACCGGCCAATATCAGCGGCCAGATCAAAGCAGTCGATGGCCGCCTCAGTGGACTGGTGTCAGTGCGCTTCCCACACAACCGATTTAGCGTTGTCGAGCCAGGGCAGGCCGCTGCGTATCTGCACGCGGCATTAAAAACCGTCGATGATTTTCGCGTCGACCTCAAACTCAGTGGTACCCTGCAGAAGCCGAGCATAGCGGTCGCCTCTGACTTAGATACCCAGCTCAGTGCGGCATTGCGCGTTGTCGCCCAGGCGGAATATCAGGCCTGGTCGGCGGCGATGAAGGGCGCCTTGGCGAGTCAAGTCGCGCTCTTACGCCAACCTGCTGATGCCGCCTTTGCCCAGCTAACCGATAAGCGTGCTGCGGCAGAACAACAGATCAACAACTTTGAACAGCAAGTGGCCGCAGAAGTTCGCTCGCTGGACGAAAAACTCAGTAATGAACAACAGCGCCTCGAGCGCGCGGCCAGTGATGCGGTCAAGGCCGTCAAGGCAAAGGCCCAGGCCGAAGCGGCGGCCATGCAGGCGCAAGTGCAGGCCGAGTTGGATGCCGCGCAACAAGCGGCCGAGGTGGAGAAAAGCCGGGCTGAGGCCGAGGCTACAGAAGCCGTGGCCAAAAAACTCAAGAATGAAGCCAACAAACTGACCAATAAAATTAAATTTTAAGGCGTTCAAAAAAATGGAAATTGATGCAGTTCTGGAAGTCGAAGCGGGCGATCCGCAAATCGCGATCGATTTTTTACTCTCGAATGTGAACTTGTCCAAAACTCGGCTCAAGGACCTGATGAACAAGGGTGGCGTTTGGCGGGTCAATTTGGCGGGCGATCGACAGAGAATTCGCCGGGCCATGACCGATATTTTTGTTGGCGAGCAAATTGAGATCTTTTACGATGAAGCGATCCTGACGGCCAAACCGATCATCCCGGAATTGCTCCACGATGCGGGCCAATATTCGGTGTGGAATAAACCGGCGGGCATGACGCTTGATGGCACCGATTTCGGCGACACCAACTCGTTTTGTCGCGCCTTGGATTTTCAGTTCAAACCGGTACGAGAAAACTTTTGGATCAGCGCCATCGACTATCAGAGCACCGGGCTGGTGGTCTTGGCCCATACCCGTAAAGCCGCCTTGGCGTTTTCGGAAACCTTCGATCCCGACGGTTTTCATAATGCCATGGTGCATTATCGCGCCGATGTAGGTGGCGAGACACCGGAGGAATTGGCTATAGTAGCGCCGCTTGACAATCAGCCGGCGCAAACGCGAATCCGTAAAATCCGTTATGATGCCCGGCCCGACCGCAGTGTGATCGATATCTGGTTAGTCACCGGCCGTCCAGAGCAGGCACGGCGCCATTTGGCCGGCCAGGGGCACCCTATAGTGGGTGATGAGGTTTACGGCAGCGCGGATGAAGATGCTATGGGATTGCGCCTGCGGGCGATAGAATTGTCTTTCGATTGTCCCGTGAGCGGGCAGAATCGATATTTTACACTGGTGAAGTAACGCCTTCGCCATTCCATCGTCAAGAATACCGACAACAGTAGGGTTATGTCATGTTTGAACGAGTCTCAAAAGCACCAGCCGATCCTATTTTGGGGTTGACCGACACCTTTAATGCCGACCCCCGACCCGAGAAAGTCAATCTAGGGGTGGGCGTGTTTAGAAATGAAGACGGTCTGACACCCATTCTTAAAACGGTCAAAATAGCCGAGCAGCGGTTGTTGGACAGTGAAACCACTAAGAGTTACTTGGCGATCAGTGGCGATGCTGAATATGGCCGTCAGGTGCAGCTGCTGCTCTTTGCTCCAGAGCATAATATCATTAGCAATCAACTGGCGCGAACGGCCCAGACCCCGGGCGGAACCGGGGCATTGCGGGTGGCCGCCGATTTTGTCGCGCGCCAGCTTGATGTCGAAACGATCTGGGTCAGTAACCCGACCTGGGGCAACCACAACAGTATCTTCGCCAGTGCCAATCTAAGCGTTAAGAGCTACCGTTATTACGATGCCGAGACCCAGAGTCTCGACTTTGCCGGCATGCTCGAAGATCTGCAACAGGTCCGAAGCAACGACGTCGTCGTATTCCATGGCTGTTGCCACAATCCCACGGGAATCGATCCGACCGTTGAGCAATGGCAGCAGCTGGCGAGCTTGGCCGAAAAAGTCGGTTTTATCGTCTTGTTTGATTTTGCATACCAAGGTTTTGCGGTCGGCGTTGATGAAGATGCTGCTGGTTTGCGTATCTTTGCCGAGAAGGTGCCCGAGCTATTGGTGGCGAGTTCCTTTTCGAAAAACTTTGGCCTCTATAATGAGCGTGTCGGGGCCTTTACTCTGGTTGCCTCCAATCGCACTGTGGCCGATGACGCGTTCAGTCAGGTCAAGAGTATTATCCGCTCCAACTACTCGAATCCGCCCGCACATGGCGCCAAGATTGTCGCCGCCGTGCTGGCCGATCCGGTCTTGAAGCAGCAGTGGATCGATGAGGTCCGAGAAATGCGTGAGCATATTTGGACGCTGCGTTTGTTATTGGTCGAAAAACTCCATGCCTTAGGGGTTGATCGGGATTTCAGTTTTATCACTACGCAAAAAGGTATGTTTTCCTTCACCGGCCTTAAGCCCGCGCAGGTCACCCGCCTGCGCGAGGAATTTGCCATCTATATGGTCGGCACTGGTCGGATCAACGTAGCGGGCTTGTCGTCAAAGAATATTGATAGCGTCTGCCGGGCCATCGCAACGGTTCTGTAAGCTAAACGACAGTGCGCAGTACTTTTGACCTCAGAGTTTGGGCATAAACCCGAACTCTTTTTTATTAATAGGACCGTTCATGAAGCCGTTTAAGGTCGTCTCCAACTACGAGCCGGCAGGCGATCAGCCAACCGCTATCGCCACGTTAATTTCAGGCCTCGAGGCTGGATTGTCGGCGCAAACATTGCTCGGCGTGACTGGGTCGGGTAAGACCTTCACCATGGCCAAGGTGATCGAAGCGATGCAACGCCCGACCATCATTATGGTCCATAACAAGACACTTGCCGCCCAGCTCTACTCCGAATTCCGTGAGTTTTTTCCCAATAATGCCGTGGAATATTTCGTATCCTATTATGACTATTATCAGCCGGAAGCCTATGTCCCGTCCTCGGATACCTTTATCGATAAAGACTCATCGGTTAACGAACACATAGAGCAGATGCGTCTGTCGGCCACCAAGGCGTTATTGGAACGCCAAGACACCATTATCGTCGCCACGGTGTCAGCCATCTATGGTCTCGGGTCACCGGAGAGCTATTTGGCCATGGTGCTGCATTTGCGCCGTGGTGATACGGTCAATCAACGCGACCTGCTGCGCCGCATGGCCGAGCTGCAATATGCCCGTAACGACATAGAGTTCGGTCGCGGGACCTACCGAGTGCGCGGCGATATCATCGATATCTATCCGGCCGAATCGGAAATGGAAGCCATCCGCATCGAGTTATTCGACGAGGAGATCGAAGCCCTGAGTCTGTTTGATCCGCTCACCGGCGAAGTGCTGCAAAAGCTTACCCGTTATACCATCTATCCCAAAACCCACTATGTCACGCCGAAACAAACCATCCTCAATGCCGCCGAATCGATCGAGGTTGAGCTCAAGGAACGGCTGGCCGTTCTTCAACAGGAAAATCGATTGGTCGAGGCGCAGCGCCTGGAGCAGCGTACTCGGTACGATCTGGAAATGATGCGCGAATTGGGTTTTTGCACCGGCATTGAAAACTATTCTCGTTACCTATCCGGACGCACCAGCGGTGAAGCACCACCGACGCTGTATGAATATTTCCCGAAAAACTCGCTAATGTTTGTCGATGAGTCCCACGTCACTATCTCTCAGATCGGAGCCATGTATAAGGGCGATCGGTCGCGCAAGGAGACGCTGGTTGAATATGGCTTCCGCTTGCCCTCGGCACTCGACAATCGGCCGATGCGCTTCGAAGAGTGGGAACGGGCCGCACCGCAAGCGGTCTACGTCTCGGCCACGCCGGGCAAATATGAGGCCGAGCACTCACAACAAACGGCCGAGCAGTTGGTGCGACCGACCGGCTTGATCGATCCGGCCATTGAAATCCGTCCGGCCACCAACCAGGTCGATGACGTGCTCGAAGAAATTCGTCTGCGCACCGCCGTGATGGAACGGGTACTCATTACCACCCTAACCAAACGCATGGCTGAAGATCTGACCGATTATTTGCAAGACAACGGCATCCGGGTGCGCTATTTGCACTCGGATATCGATACCGTGGAGCGGGTCGAGATTATCCGTGATTTGCGCCTCGGGGTATTCGATGTGCTGGTTGGCATCAACCTATTACGGGAAGGTTTGGATATGCCCGAGGTGTCATTGGTAGCCATTCTCGATGCCGATAAAGAGGGATTTTTGCGCAGCGATCGCGCCTTGATTCAAACCATGGGGCGAGCCGCACGCCACCTCAATGGTAAGGCCATCCTCTATGCCGATCGGATAACCGGCTCCATGGAACGCGCTATCGGCGAAACCGATCGCCGCCGTGATGCCCAGGTGGCACACAACCTGGCCCATGGCATTACGCCCACTGCTTTGCAGAAATCGGTCATCGAGTTGATCGACGGCACACCGCAAGCGCCGGGTCGCAAAGGTAAGATGGCGCGTAATAAGAATAAGGTTGAAGCGATCTCCGAATCAGCCGCTAAGACGCTGATGCAGATGAGCGTGGCGGAGTTGTCCAAGGAGATGACCAAGGTCGAGGATCAGATGCATAAGCTGGCCCGCGATCTGAAATTCGAGCAGGCTGCGGCCTTGCGCGATCAGCTTTTAGAACTTAAAGAATTGTTAAAAGCCCGCTAAGTGTGGGCATGTGTCTAACCTCAGGGCAGGAAACGAAGCCAAGATGACTGAAGAACTTAGCTTATTAGCGCCAGACGACTGGCATTTGCATTTTCGCGATGGCCAGATGCTACAGCAAACGGTACCGGCGACGGCCCGTTGTTTTCAGCGCGCCGTGGTGATGCCCAACCTGGTCCCACCGGTGACCACCGGTGCGATGGCCCAGGCCTATCGCGCACGCATCCTTGCCGCCCGGCCCGAGGGCAGCACGTTCGAGCCGCTGATGACGCTGTTCTTAACCAATCAGACGACCCCAGATGATATTGTTCAGGCTAAGGCCATGGGCGTGGTAGCGGCCAAGCTCTATCCGGCTGGCGCGACCACCAACTCTTCGGCGGCGGTGCAGTCGGTGGCGGCCCTGCAACCGGTTTTCGAGACCATGCAGGCCCAAGGCATGCTGCTTTTGGTGCACGGTGAGGTCACCCAGGCGCATATCGATATTTTTGATCGGGAAAAGGCCTTTATCGACACCCATCTAACGCAGATTGTCGATCGAAACCCGGGCTTAAAGGTGGTTTTGGAGCACATTACCACCTCCGATGCCGTCGACTTTGTGCTCCAGGCGTCCGATCGGGTTGCCGCCACCGTGACACCGCAACACCTGCTGCTCAATCGCAATGACTTGCTGGTGGGGGGCATTCGCCCGCACAACTTTTGCCTGCCGGTGTTGAAACGCAATACTCACCAACGCGCCTTACAGGCAGCCGTCGCCAGTGGCACAGCGAAGATTTTTTTAGGCACCGACTCGGCACCGCACGAAAAAGCCAAAAAAGAAAACGCCTGTGGCTGCGCCGGTTGTTACAGCGCGTGGAGTGCGATCGAGCTGTATGCGCAAGTCTTTGAGGATCTCGGTGCACTCGACAAGTTGGAAGCCTTTGCCAGTCATTCCGGTGCCGACTTCTATGGTCTGCCGCGCAACCGCCACAGCATTCGCCTGGTCAAGGACAGTTGGCAGGTGCCGGATGACATTGCCTTGTCGAACGGCGAATCCTTGGTGCCCTTCTTTGCCGGTCAAGCTGTGCGCTGGCGTCTCGCCTAAAGCCTGACCGACGCGCTTAATGTTTAGATCGAGGCAATGGCGAGGCGTTCGGCAGAGAAACACTGCCGATACGGCTCAACCAAACGGGCTTGATAAAAATCACTCAAATCTGGCACCTCCGGCAGGCCCTGTGCGCGCCAGGCCTGGAGCCGGCTGACCGCACTGGCGGCCTGCTGCTCGATACTATCACTGTGCTGATAGCGATAAGACTGAGCAAAAAATTCCGGATAGCTCAACCGATCTGGTAGCAGTGGGACACAACCGTGGCTGACCGCCTCCATAATCGCGATACCCTGAAATTCATGAATCGCCGTCGATAAGACGATATCGCAGTGCTGCAACAGCGCGCGATAATCCTCGCGCGATTCAATATAGCCAGACTGCTCAAGATAATCTGGAAAGCGCGCACAGAGTTCGCGCAAGGCGGCAGGGATGGTGCGAAACTGCTGGCCGGTTAAGATCAGTTTAAAGGGAAAGTTGCATGCCGCCAGTTGGGCCACGATCGCCAAGAGCAGTTCCGGACCCTTGTCCCATTCCCAACGATGATTCCACAGCAGGCGCCACGTCGCGCCGGTTGGGTGTTGCGCGCGGCCAGGGCGCGGCGCGGCGATAGCCACCGGCATAACCTGGGCCTTGTGCGCCAAGCCGGTACAGAGGTGTTGGGGTACCAGGTCGGGCAGCTTTTTCATCAAGGCGGCCACACCGCTTAGAAAGGACTGGCGATTATAGTCGCTGTTGAATACCAAGGCATCGGCCCGCAGGGCGGCATAGAGGTTGACCATCTGCCAATCGATGACCGCCTTGGGTTGATTGTCGGTCGGGTAGGCAAATTGATTTTCATGAAAATACAGTATGCTCGGCACTTGGCGTAACGTCGGGTAAATACTCTGCACCACAGCTAAATCTATCGATGAGGTCGCTACCAAGAGTTGATAGTGTTGGTGTAACAAGGGATCGTTTTGGGCCGAGAGAGACAGCGGCGCACCGCGCATGCGCCAGGCAAAAAAACGCGCGGGCAGGGCGATGGTTTGCCATTGGTAATGGGTGCAACTGTGCACTAAAAACTCGGCCCATGCTTGTTGACTGAGCGCGTGATAACCGGAAAGCAGCAAGGCCTTAGGATGGTCAGATGTCATTGGTATAAACCCATTTAGCGTACTGAGGCGACCGGGCTGTGCATCGGCCATGAAATAGTGCTGCAATGATCGATCATAGAGCGCCTCCCGACTGGGGTCCAGTGGGCGATCGCGGCGCTGGTACCCAGCGCACCTAGGTAACATTGTTGTTACTCTTTATCGCAGTGAATAACTGTTGCGCCGCAAATCCTAATGGTAGAGTAAAACGAGACATTCATTTTCACATTGGACCCTAAGTGGGTAAGAGGCTATATGATTCGTACGGCAATAGTGGCCTATGGTTTTTCGGCGCAAACCTTTCATATCCCGTATCTGCAGATGGAACCGGGCTTTCTATGGTCCCATATGGTGACCTCGAAACCCGATGCCTTTCATCTGTCCCATCCTGAGATTGCGGTGGTCCAAAATCTCGCCGATCTGGCGTTCGACACCTTGGACCTGGTGGTGATCACCTCACCCAACCACGCCCACTTCGAGCAGACAAAATACTGCCTAGAGCAGGGCTGTCATGTGATCGTCGAGAAACCCTTTGTCTTTACGGTGGCGCAGGCCGAAACTCTCAAGGCTTTAGCCGCGCAATGCGAGCGGCAATTGATCGTGTTTCAAAACCGACGCTGGGACGGCGATTTTTTAACCATACAGGGCCTGATCGATAATCAGTCGGTCGGTCAGGTCAAACGCCTGGTCAGTCGATTCGACCGCTTCCGACCCGAGGTGCGCTCACGCTGGCGCGAGCAACAGGGCCAGGGTACCGGTATTACTTGGGATCTAGCGCCTCATCTAATCGATCAGGCGATTGCCCTGTTCGGTTGTCCGAAGACCCTGACCGCTAATATCCGCTGCCTGCGCGACGGGGCCGAGGTGGATGATAACTTTGAGATATGGCTCGACTATGAGTCGCTTCAGGTGGTCTTGGGTAGCAGCAGCTTTGGCGCCGGTCCCAATCCGCGTTTTGCCTTGGAAGGCACCGAGGGCTCCTTCGTGAAGTTTGGCCTAGACGTTCAAGAAAGTGCCCTGAAACTGGGTGAAGATTTACTCGATGAGCGTTGGGGGCAGGAATCCGATGAGCATTGGGGCATCCTTTATCAGGCGCATCAGAGTAAGTTAGTCACCACCAAACCGGGTAACTATGGCGCCTTTTGGCATCAGGTTGCGCTCTGCCTGGAACAGGGTGCGCAATCGCCAGTCCCCATCGATGATTCCATATTGGCGATCCATCTACTGGCGCTGGCGCATCAGTCAGCCCAACAAGGCCAACGTATGACGGTTGTCGATGAGGCCCAGGCTAAGGCCCTCTAGATGCTGACATGGGTCGCCGAGGCGGTTAAATCGCAGACAAAAAAAGAGGTGGCCTAGGCCACCTCTTGCTTATTACGTTGAAACTTTTTTAGATTACTTGAAGATGCGCTGACGCACACGCTCTAAGTTATCCAAGATCTTATCTAGACGCTCAGGGTGAACCATGAATTCCTGGAAGCCTTTCATGCCTTCTGATGCCATCGCCGGATCGGTATCCCGATCGTAGAACTGAGCGGTACCATCGGCCGAACCGAGCATTTCATTGCCTTGGGTCAGGAACTTGTTGTCTGCTGCTGTGGCGTACTTGTTCGGTGGCAGCTGATTCAAAGCCATGTTGAGCTTGGTTTGGTTCTCTGGCAGTGCGACATAGGCCAAGAACTTACGAGCATCAGCTTTGTTTTTAGCGCGTGACGGGATGTGCACGGTATCAGTTGGCGCATCCTCATATCGACCAATAGATGGATCGATAATGGGGAATGGGAAGAAATCAAAATCCATACCTTCAGGGAAGTTAGGGGTTAAGAAATTGCCCATCAAGTACATTGCCGCTTCGCCATTAAACATCGGTGGCTGAGCTTCTTGCCAGCTGTAAGATGCATGGTTCTCTAGGAAGTATTCGCCATCGACCAGCTGCTTCCAGTTGGCAAAGGTGTTTCTCACGCCCGCATCGGTGTAAGGGATTTTGCCGTCCATCAGATCGATGTGGTAATCCAAACCATTGGTGCGCATATTCAGGTAGTCAAACCAGCCAGCGGCAGTCCACAGGTACTTGGTACCGATGGTAATAGGTGTAATGGCATTGGCTTTTAACGCGTCACAGACGGCGATGAATTCATCCCACGTTTGCGGCTCGCTCAGACCCAACTTATCGAATATGCCCTTGTTGTAGTAGATACCCCATTGGTAGTAAGAGTAAGGCACGCCGTACTTCTTGCCGTCGACAGATAACGAGGCCTTGGTAGAAGACATGCTGTCGTTGAGACCTTCATTGGCCCAAACATCGGAGACGTCTTCAAAGAGTCCAAGATCAACGAAAAACTTCATCCGATTGCCAGCAAACCAAAATACTACGTCCGGTGGCGAGGTCACTAACCAGTTACGCAGCACGCTCTTATAACCTTCGTGATCGTATTGGTTGACCTTAACATCGATATCCGGATTTTCAGTTTCAAACTGAGCAATCATGTCAGCCCAGGCTTGCTTAGGCGCTGGATCCGATTGATTTGAGTTGATCACCAGAGTGCCGGCATAGGCCTGCGAGAGCATTGCTGCGCCCAAGACACCTGAGGTGACAAGTTTTTTTAGCGTCATAGTATCGTCCTTTGTTATTGTTGGGTGACGAAAAAGCCACTCTTATTGTTTCGGGTTTGCAGACGCCTTATCAGCCGCCCGCAGCTCCGAACTTTTCGTTGCGGAAGTTTTTTGTAGGTCTTCCAAACCTCGTCAATTGGTCCAGTCAAAAAGACCAAATTCTTGCCACCACAGAGCGCTTTCGCCGGTGGTGTTTAATCAGGCACCCGATCAAGTTGCAGTACCAATAAGGATTCCGGATCGAGTACCGGTAACGCCAACCCGCAGCGCAGCAGTAGTTCACCGCTAAGCTCCAAGTTTTCGGCAACCAACCAGTCGGGTGGCTGTTTCATCAGATGATTGGCGTGTTCAGGCTGAATCAAAATGCGTAACCGATAGCGAGCCTGGGGATCGAGCATCGGTAGCAGTAGGGGCCCGGGTGTGGCCAGCTCCGGCATCGTCTGTTGAAAAACACTGACCAAAAGGCCGTCCTGGTAAGCAACGGTGAAACCAATCTGGTGTTTATCCGGCGTTTGCAATGGGCGCCGAATACCGCTGTGAATGTGCCCGCGCAGTTCTTTGTAGAGGCCGATAAAGTGTGTAAGCGCTTCTCTGTCCGCTCCCGAGGCTTCACGGACGTCCCATTCCACACCCATATGGCCAAACAATGCAGTACCGGCGCGCACAGCGAGTGCGTGCGAGCGCGAGGTGGTATGGCTCTTATCTGGGCCAACGTGGCTGCCCAGAACTTCGCTGGGGAAAAATAGGCCGGCCCACTGCTGCATGGTTTGCCGTTCGTTGGCGTCATTACAGTCGCTTAACCAAAACCGCTGGGTATGCCGCAAGATGCCATAATCCATTCTCCCGCCCCCTGAAGCACAGGATTCAATTTCTACGCTCGGGTGGGCCGCCCGAAGCCGCGCCAGCAGGTCATAGAGGCTGGTCACATAGCGGTGATAAACCGGTCGGCCTTGGCCATTACCGGCCTGGGACAGATCTCGATTCATGTCCCACTTGATATATTCGATGGGATATTCACGCAGTAGAGTATCGATCTGGTTAAACAGATAGTCGGTTACCTCTGCGCGGCTGATATCCAGTACCCATTGATTACGACCGGAACTTTGGGTCAGATCATCCAATTGCAGCAACCAATCGGGGTGCTGACGAAATAGATTGGAATCCTTATTAACCATTTCCGGTTCAAACCAGAGACCGAAGCTCAGCTGATGTGCGGCCAGGGTGTCTTTGAGTGGGTGCAATCCGTCTGGATACACCTCGGTATCAACAACCCAGTCGCCGAGACCGGCCCTATCGTTGCGCCGGGCGGTAAACCAACCATCATCGAGGACGAACCGCTCGATACCACAGTCTTGAGCCGCCGCTGCCAGTGCGTCGAGTTCCGATTGGCGATGGTCGAAGTAAATCGCCTCCCAGGTGTTGATATGCACCGGGCGCGGCCGGTCACTGGGGAAGCGGAGAATCTCGGCCCGCACAAAACGCTGGAAATTCTGCGCGATGCCACCCAAACCCTGTTCAGTGTGCGTGAAGTAGAGTGGGGCCGCCTGAAAGCGCCCTCCCGGGGTGAGTTCTAACTCACCGGGCATCAGTTCAATACCGGCCTGATATTGCGTCAGGCCGTTTTGGCTGCGCTCGACCCGTTGGCAATGGTTACCGCTCCAGCCGAGATGGAAACCAAAACAAGACCCCGAGTGTTCATTCAACTGCGCATCCGCGATCAATAAACCGGGGAAATGATCGTGTGACGAACGGCCCTTAATATTTTTAAACTCTAGGACACCTAACGGAATCGAACAATCCTGTGGTTGGAACTCATGCACCCAGCGGCCGGTGAACGCCTTAACCGCACTCATTGCCTTGGGGATTGGCAGCGTGGTGAGCCACTGCACGATGGCAATCGGGTCTGCACCGGTGTTTTCAAACTGGCAGTCGAGGGTAAACACATCATTCTCAGCACAAACTCCCAGTCGCCACACCAAGAGTAGGCCAGTTTTAGGGTCCAGGAGTCGGTATTCAATGTGCTCTGCGCTACCAGACTCGTCTTGCAGCTGGAATTGCGGGGCCCAGTGGCGGCCCTGGCAGAGGATTTTTAGCGCCGGTTCCATAAAGGTCGGATCGGCATAGGTGCTGGCAACGGAAATCTGCGGTCGATCGTCCAAAGCGCCATTCGGCAAGGGCTCGGACAGGATACAACGCAACTCAGACTCGGTCACCGTGCTCGCCAAACGCGGACCTATATAGCGGATGCAAGGCTGGCCAGCCTGGGTCAAGATTACAATGGAACTGTTGTCACTGTGCAATAGTCTCATCTTACTACCCCTTGGTCGCACCCAGTGTTAAGCCGGCGATAAAGTGTTTTTGCATGGCAAAAAATAGGGCCACCGGCGGCAAGGCCGCGACGATCGCCCCGGCCGAGATGAGATTCCACGACGCCAACCATTGACCGCGCAAAGCGCTGATACCGGCCGTCACCGGCCGCACTTCATCGGACTGCACCAAGATCAATGCCCAAAAATAATCGTTCCAAACAAAGGTAAAAATCAGCACGGCCAATGCGGCGAGTGCGGGCCGCACTAAGGGTAAGATAATCGAGTAGAAGATCTTCCATTCACTGGCGCCTTCCAATCGACAGCTCTCCAACAGCTCCTCGGGTATGCCAATAATAAAATTGCGCATAAAGAGTGAGCAAAAGCCGGTTTGGAAAGCAACATGAAAAAAGATCAGCGCCCAAATAGTGTCGTAGAGGCCCAGATCGATGGTCAGGTTGCGCACCGGAATCATAAGAATCTGAAAGGGCACAAAGTTTCCGCCGATAAAGAGTGCGAAGATCAGTAAGTTGCCGCGGAACTTGAACTTCGCCAAGGCGAAGCCGGCCAAGGTGGCTAAGAACACGGAACCTACCATCACCGGCAGGGTGATCAACAGGCTGTTCAGTAAATAGCGCGCCATATTGGTACTGGCAAAAACGGCAGTGTAGTTCTCGATCAAATTCCATTCTGTCGGCAAACCCCAGTAATTACCGGCGTTGATGTCCACAATGGAGCGGGCCGAGGTCATAAAGACCGCCGCCAGCGGCAAGAGCCAGAGAATCACCGCGATTGGTAATAGCAGCTTGTAGCCAACCTGGGTGGTTTTCTTTGTTTGTGCAATGGGAGTGGGAAACATAGTCCTAACCTCGCTCGTCTTTTAGCATGCGCCACAGGAAAAAGGCGATATAGATGAGCATTATCAAAAATAATACCGTCGCAATGGCCGCGCCGTAGCCCATGCGATAGTTGAAAATAGCCTGTTCGTACATAAAGTAGGCCAATACCGATGAGCTGCCGTAAGGCCCACCGGCGGTCATAGACGCAACCAGGTCAAACGAGCGCAAAGCCCCGATAACCGTGACCACTACGGCGATAAAGGTCGCCGGGCGCAGTTGGGGAATCACGATGTAGCGCAGCATAGACCAGCCCTTGGCGCCGTCCATGCGGGCCGCCTCAATCTGATCAGGGCTGATATTATTGAGGCCGGTGAGGAACAGGATCATGGTGTAGGCCACCTGAGGCCATAAGCCGGCCGCGATAATGCCGTAGGTCACCAAGCCTTCATCGGCTAAAATAGGCAGCGGATCTATATTGACCAGCGCAAGTATGTCCTGCAGCAGGCCATAGCTTGGGTCATAGAACCAGGAGAAAACGATCCCGATAATGACCTGGGAGATAACAAAGGGGAAAAAGAACAGCGATTTCACGGCGCGAATACCCAAGACTTCCTGATTTAGAAAGAGTGCGATGCCCAAGCCCAATGGGACCGCCAGCATGTAAAACAGCAGCCAAAGAATATTGTTGACCAGGCTGGTCCAAAATTGGGGATCCTCACCCAACTCTAGGTAATTCCCGAAGCCGATGAAAACCTTTTCACCGATGCCATCCCATTGGTAAAAGCTCATCAGAATAGATTGGCCAATCGGAAAAACCACATAGACGATAAAAATCACGATGGCTGGTGCCAGGAAGTACCAAGGAGTCAGGGTATCTGACCAGGATCTAGAATTATTCGAATGCACGATTTAGGCCTTTTTTTATTAACGTTTTTTGTAGGCGATGCAACATTATGGAACGGCTTGGTAACGTTTTCAAGAGAAAATTGACAAGTGGCGTTTTTTACTAAAAGGCCGCTTCAACATGCGCTGAATATCAAAGCCTTAGCTGGAGCAGGGTTCGCATGCATCAGGCTTAATTCAGGCAATGCACAGGGAGGGTCTTGTTTGCGGGCAGGACCGTGATAATCGCGGGCGCTTGAGCGGTTTTGAATTGGGCCGTGCTCGAGATTCAATTGAGCGTGCAACCCGCTGGCCGAGCCATGCGCTGCAAACCTTACTCGGACGCCGTGCTTGTTAGGGGCATCCAGTCGACCGAAACACCGGCTTGCGCCAGCATTTCTTGGCTAATCTGTATCTTGTCACCCCAGCGCGACAGGAAGTCAGCCGACTGTTCTGGGCAATGCACCGTGGCGATACCAGTTTGAATGATTTTGGCGGCGCAGTTCGGGCAGGGGAAGTGGCTTACCCAGATATCACAGCCGGTCAGGTCCCGCTTGGCAAAGAGGATGGCATTTTCCTCTGCATGCAGTGTTTTGAGCAGCTTCATTTCCCGATTATCGGTTTGGGCACTGTCTGAAATACCATGGGGGTACCCATTAAAGCCGACCGATACAATTCTATTGCTCTCGGTGATGACGGCGCCGACCTGGGTAGAAGGGTCTTTACTCCAGGACCCGACCAATAGGGCCATTTGATGAAAACGTGTAGCCCATTTTGAGACCATTGGATAAATGCACTCGAACGCGGAATATCCCGCCATTGTGCGCAAGAAACAAAGGTTTCGCAATATGCGCTATTTGGTTTATGGTGATGCGTCGACTCAAGCGTATAAATTAGGAATGATGTGTGAAGCGTACCAGCCAAGTTTCCTCTATGAAGTTATTGCAATTGATGGCCAAGATTCCTTTTTTCGAGAAAATCACCAATTACGAACGGGCCCCGATGGCCGAATATGCTCAGATGTATGTTGCCAGTCCGGGCGAAGCCATTATCGAAAAGGATGCGCTCGATAATTGTTTCTATGTGCTGTTAAGTGGTAAGGGCTTGGTCTGCGTGGGTCGACATGCTGAACCCGTGGCGACTATTAAGCCGGGTGAGTTTTTCGGGGAAGTTGGCTTTATCCTAAATATTCCTCGCACCACCTGGGTATTTTCCGAAGGCGTGAGTGCTCTCTTACGCATAGATCAGACGCTGTTAGACAATCTGGATGCCTCGACGCGAAGTAAGGTTAAGGACCAAATAATTATAAAACTGGCCACCACCGTGACCAACTTCAATGCCAAATCATAGCTTAAGGCGCATATGCGGAGGCTTATGAAACGGCGAAGGTCACGCTAATGTACCTGCTAACGCGAGTTTACGCGGCCTAAAAGAAGTATTAGCCCTAAGGGACTCGATGATCTGAACAGGGGGAGCTGGAAGAATTTGCGTTGCGGAGCAACAAAGGTCACGCAATGTGAGCTGGAGAGAATGTAAAGCGAGTCTACGATGCACAAAAAAAGGTGGCATCCCGTAGGGGACTCGAACCCCTGTTACCGCCGTGAAAGGGCGGTGTCCTAGGCCACTAGACGAACGGGACACAGTGCTCATGTGGAGAGCGGGGCGCATCTTACCACCCCTCTTCGAAGATGCAACTCTTTTTTCGGCGCCAGTGGCCAGGTTGGCTTAGTCTGCCGTCCCATCGGGATACGACCGAGCGGGGCAGCGCAGTCTTAGTTGGCGATTCGAATCTCCAAGCGCCTATTGATTTGCCAAGCCGCTGCATTGTCTTCGGCTCGCACCGGGCTGTTGGCCGCCTTGCCGGCCGCAGTCATTTGTTCGGCCGATACACCCAAGTCGACAAAATATTGCACGACCTTGCTAGCCCGCGCTGAACTCAGTTCCCAATTAGAGGGATAATTTTCAGCCCAGGAAGAGACGATTGGCCGGGCATCGGAGTGGCCGATGATTAAAAACTCGGCATTGGGCAGGTTCTGCAGTGAGCTGGCTAAGGGGCGCAGTAGGGCGTCGATATTATCGACCCATTGCAAAGATGCCGGTTTGAAGATGAGCGCCAAGGGGATGTCGAGTACGGCGTCACCAGCAGCGCGTTGCGATACAACTATATCGGGGAACAACGAGGTTAATTGTTTCGCCAGATCCTGCAGTTCATCCTGTAGAGCGCTTTTAGCCGCACTGGGCCCGCTATCGGCACTGAGGCGCAGCATGCGCAGTTGATTATTGATGGTCTTCTGGGCCTCTGCCTGGTCGAGCCGAGAGCGCTGCAACTCGCTATCGAGTGCCGCATTATCGGAGCGTGACCGAGCCAAGGACTGTTCAGACTGTTGTGCCATCGTCAGGGTTTGTTGGTATTCTTTATTCAAATTGGCTATATGCCCCTGAAGGTCATCGACAATTTGAGCCATGTCCTGTTGCTGCGCAGCCATGTTTTCGAGCCGCGCCGACTGATCCGATCTCGTGCTGGTGTCGCTTGATAGGGCTTGCGTCAGCCGGGTGACAGACTGGTTTGCTCGGTCAAGTTGGTCGTCACGCGACGCACTGGCTTGAAACAAGACGAAGTTGGCCAC
>Ga0209304_1000071_pt1 | contig 68142 bp, 55 predicted proteins | sample COGITO_mtgs_1004_4_FD_184789 | JGI IMG/M metagenome (GOLD analysis project Ga0209304, IMG submission 184789) | Pelagic marine microbial communities from North Sea - COGITO_mtgs_100423 (SPAdes) (version 2) | ecosystem: Environmental > Aquatic > Marine > Epipelagic ...
CCCGCCGCGCCCTCCGCGCCCGCCGCGCCCGCCGCGCCCGCCGCAGCGGTGGTGAGTTTAAGCCTCTTATTCGAAACGCAGTCCGTGCCACCGGGAACGACCGCGGGCTGCGGGTGGGGGTGGGTGGACGGGGGTGCGGCTGCGGCGGACATGGGTGAGTGTGAGTTGCGTAAGTGGAGTTGCGTAAGTGGGAGTAATGAATATATGAGATTGTGTGGTGGGAGCGGTGTTGCTGGCTGGAGAACAAGGATTTTCCCTACTGATAATTTATTAGATCCCATGGACAGTAGGGTTAAGTATGACCCGTGGGTTTTCCCAGAATTTTCCAAGACATTTTTATTTGGTAGATTAATTTTTGCGCAGGAAAAATCCTTGTTCTCCAGCCAGCAACACCGCTCCCACCACACAATCTCACATATTCATTACTCCCACACACACCACTTAGTAAGTCTCCCCCCCCCCTTTACAGCATGGCTGCGATGACGACCGACGTTCCTGGGCTTGAGCCCACGCGCGGGCTCTGGCCCGTGTCCAAGAAGCCCGAAGACGCGGAAAAGGACGAGTTCGTGCGCCTTGTGTGGCGCGAGCTGACGCCGGACGCGTTTACCACCATCAACAGCTTTGAGGAGTGGTTCAAGAAGACGCTGGTCCCGCGGACCATTGAGAGCCTTGGCGGCCCGCAAGTCGGGCGAATGCTGATTGATCTTACCTTCAACCATGGCGGGTTGAAGCATTTCATGCGGTGGGTAACGACGAAGTTCACGACTTGCAAGAGCCCGGAGGACATGGCGCGCGTGGATTGTGTCAACGATGAGCCTAAGAAGGCCCCATCCCGGGGGCTGTACCCCGTAACGAGGAAGCCAAGCGAGGACAGCGAGACCAAGGCGGTCTTTGTTCCCCTCGTGTGGGATCAGATCTCAAACAACGGCGTGTTCTCGAACATTGCAGAGTTCAATGAATGGTACAAGAAGATTGTGCGTAACATCGTGTCCGAGTTCGGCAAAGACCCAACCCCTGGGCTTATGGCGATTGAAGCGACGTTCGGGGGCATAAAGCCCTTCATGACCTGGGTGATGACGAAGTTCACGACGACGACGAGCCCGGAGGCGGCTGCCGCCGCGGCGCAGCGGCGGCGGGCGCGGCGGCAGCTCCGGAAGAAGCAGCGGAAGCAGAAGAAGCGCAGCGCGAAGGAGATTGAGGCGATGCTCGAGTACGGAAAGACTGAAGTTGTTATTTCCTCGCAAGCCAACTCGGGTTTGGTCCCGTACGTGTCGAAGGTGACGCACGAGTTGCTCAAGCCTCGGGAGGGCACGACAATGACCATCCAAGATCTTTCGGGGTTTCTCACCACGAGCGCGTTCGACGTCGTGGTTGAGCACTTGAGCGGGATGCCGTTTTCCGAGAAGGGCTGGCGCCAGTACTTGGTGGACAGGTTCTGCAGCAAAAAGATGACTCTCTCCGAGGAGATCTACGAGGGGGAGTTTCAGCATAATCTTCGTGAGATCAAGGGGCGCTACGGCAACTGGGTCATAAATAACTTTACTCGCCCGGTTGGCCCTTCTGCCAAGAAGTTCAAGTCCCTGCCCAAGTCTCTGCCCAAGTCCCTGCCCAAGTCCCTGCCCAAGTCCCACGACCCCGGGCATAAAGACCCGGTTGCAGACTGGGCCTTGAAGGAAGAGCTGCGAAAGGGCAGCGCCGCCTATGAAGACTCGGCGGCGTCCGCCGTTCAGTTCGTGGGAGATACCGGCATCTGTAAGTCTCACAAGACTTCGCACATCATGCGTCTGTTTCGGGGGGGGCCAGCACTAAAGCCCGGGCATGTGGTGTTTGAGAACTGCACGCCCGAGGAGGCCCTCCTTGCTCTGTGGAAGGAGGCAGGCGTTCTTGGTCTTGGCTGGTTGCAGCAGGACGGCAGCCCCCCGACGCTGGAGGAGTGCAGGGAGGCAGCGACCCGCGGCGGTGTGGACTACCTCAAGGGCAAGCCCATAAAGACGAGTTTCAAGGACTTCCCGGTGGTCAATTCGGAGGGCTACGACCGCGATAACGGAGGAACGGGGAAGATGCAGGAGGTCGCCGACATGTTGCGCGCCAAGAAGACGCGAGTGCGCGGGGGAGTGGCGCCCGACTCTGCGTCTGCCCCGCTGTCTGCTGCTGGCCCTGTGGTGGTGGCGGAGGTGGTGGAGGTGATCCCTCTCGCCGAAGCCGTCGCCGTGTCGGTGGACGAAGAAGGCCTTGCGCCGATGGCCCCTGTGGCCCCCACGGCAGAGTAAGGTCTTATCCGCCGTTCATAATGGTGCGAACAAGAAGGAAGACGAAGGAAGACGTCCACGAGCAAAAGGTTCATTATATGAAAATCAGAAATAAAAAAAACGGACGGGCCTTGTGTGCAAAATTACTATATAAACTCAAAATATATTCTCATTGATTGCGTGTTAGGATGTTTGCATGTCTTATTTCGTGGGTGGTGGGGCTACTTTTTGTGCATTTGCCAGAGGGGAAAACAAGCGGGCCAATTGTGGTGTCGGTGTCTGGTATCCTTTCTCTTTTTTAATACACTGTCTGTACCCAATGCTGTAAAACGTTCGTGTTGTTCTCCGCGCTGATTACCCCAGCCTCGTCGTCCTTGGCTGCCAGGCTGGTTCGAAGCAGGTCGGCATACTTGTAAAAGTTGGCGGCCCAAGCGGGCTTCGCTCCGGTCACGTGATCCGTCTCAATTTCCAACACCTTGTTTGCAAGAGTCGTGGAACAATAGGACACGACGAATCCCAGCACCCTCCCGAGGTCGGTAGAAGTATCAATCTTTGCCATGTTTTTTTCCCAATACTTCGTCTTGTCGTCTTGGTATTTTTCAAAGCCGCCACTCGCAGCGGCGCCCCTACTTCGCTTGCACTTGAACAGCCGCACGCGCTCCCTCACGCGCCGAGCGCGCAGCCTCCTTCGAAGCGCATTTCGAATTTCGTACAGATCGCACGTGCGTTTTTTCATGTGCCCCGCAGAGTCCATGCACAACACGTTCAGCGGGCAGGCTTTTTCTAGAGCCACCTTCGCTTTGTGCGCGTTCAGCCACGCGCTCGCGTTGGCGATCGAGCCCAGCGCGGCAACCGCGATTCTGTGCAGGTGGAAAGACCTCAGCTCGCACTCCAGCATGCTACGAAGCGCCTTTCTCTGAGTTCCCTTGACCTTGAACTGGACTTTGCAGAGGTACCCCGAGCCCGCGTCCTCGTTCACTCCAAAAACGAAGTTCAGCCACGAGTTGTTGCCGTTCTTGTGTTTCAAAGACACGGCCAGACGCTTAGGCTCCCCACCAGACACGACGACTGGGACCAACATTTTCTCACAAAAATGCGTCATGTCCAGCAGCTTGCCGCTTTTTTGAGGCGCCGTACACTTCACTTCGATCCTCTGCCACACCGTCCGGGCCTCTGGATCACCCGCGTCGAGCGAGGAGGAACCAATCTTGACGTCGTGGACCGGGCACATTCTCCTTATCGCGTTAAAGATCAAATTCGCTACGGAGATCTCCGACGGGAAGAAAAGATTGCTGGCCATTGATGACGACGACGAGTTTGGGTGCACCCCGTGCACGACGGCGTTCGTACCCGAGACGCAGACGCAGTGCTCGGCGTAAACGCGCGCGTCGGACAAAGAGAAACCACCCACCGGGTGGTATGGCCTCTTTGCCCCGCCCCCGGGTGACCCCGGGAGGCGCAGGCACTTTTTCCAAGCGTACGGCTGCGTGTCCGTCACACCCATGAGCTCTTCTCCTAGTGCTCCCGGTACGTCTTTTGGATCCGCGAAAACACACTCTTTCCCCGAGGCCTGGTCAACGACGCGAAACACGATGTGCCTCTTAAAGGAAGGCACGCTCGGAATCGGACTGTCGCAATGCATCACGCTGGCCTCCACGACAACGCTCAAGCCGTGGTGCTGCTGCCAGAACGCGGCGAGGGACGCGCAGCCCCCCCGAAGCTTTTGGGGGTCCAACTCTTTGGTCTCGTCGTCGTAGTCCAGAAAGGCTCTTTGAAACCCGGCGAAGATTTCGTGGAACGGCTTCCCCATGCACATTTGGTGCCTCTGCGCCTCTGTCACGATCTTGTACAACCTCTTTCGGTTGCTCGTCTCCAGGGCCACGACGAAGCGATGCTCGCCGGTCGTTTTCGCCAGCCCCGCAGCGGTAGAAATGGTAACTTCGAGGGCCCCGCCACGCCCGGAGCCAGACGACGGAGACGACGACGACGACGAGGAGGACGAGGAGGACGAGGAGGACGAGGAGGAGGCCATTCTTTGTTCGGGGACAAAACTCGCAAGAATGGACCTGAGCTCGGGTTTAACCGAGTAGGCCTTACCGTTCTTGTTGATTCTTGTGATTTTTTCGGGGAGTTTTGCCACGATTTCTGAAAATTCAGAGGGGCCTTTTTCAAAGGCCTCCATAAGGCACAAGCGCGCCTCGTTTGACGTAAGTTGCGGGGCGTCTTTCAGCTCGCCCGTGAGCATGTTCTTGGGGCTTGTTTTCAAGCGCACGGTGATTTCATCCCAGTCTTGATCACCCTGGCAGGCACACACGGAAGTGGTCATAAAGGCGTATTTCCCAGCCAGACCTCTGAAGATGGCCACTGTGGGCTTTGTCTCCACTTTCCACTCCGCGACGCCCGGAGTTGACATGGCCTCCGCCAAAAGCTCGTCGTAGGGGCGAGGCACAGCCGCGGACGAGACGGCGCCTCGAATTGCAAGCTCACCGTACACTTCGTGCTGCGCGACGGCACCGACGCGAAGCGTGATGGAATCGGTCTGCACCATGAGCACGATGTCTCCCCCCTCAAAGCCGCGTCGGAATTCGAGTTCTTTTTTCACCACGTACAGAGTGTTTTGAATCCTCGCCGCCAGCCCGATGTCGTGCAGGGCCCCGACGGGTTGGGTGTCGCGCCTGGCCTTTCTAGGAGTGCACAAGCCGTAGAAGCGGGTGTAGAAAAGCTTGAGGTTCTTGCTGCGCGCGGACGCGTCGTCGCTCGGAAAGGTCGCGTTGACGGTTCGAAGAAATTTGACTAACGCCACCCCCCTTAATTTTTTCCTCGCCTTTTCGTGCAACCATTTTTTAGGGTCGAGGAAAAGTCTCCGCAGGGGAAGAAGCGCTCCCTCCGCCTCTCCCATGGTCTCGAAGCGCTTGTTGTAGCACTGGGACAAGTCGTAGGTGATCACGTCGTTCACGAGGTAGGAGGGCTTTGGCTTCCTGTCGGGGTAGTCGCCCAGAGCCGGGAAGATGCGCGTGGTCACGCCCGTTTCCCTCCACCGCTGCAGGCTTGGTATCCCCTCAAAGTCAAGTAGGTCAAACTCCTTGTTCAGCCTCCGAACGAGACCGGACACGTAGTTCCTGTCCCCCTCCGTGAGTGTGGCGGCAAGCCACTTGCGCGCGCTTCGCAGCAACATCATGACACTCGGAGGGGTGGACCTGGCGGTAACAGTGGTAACAGTGCCAACGCTGCGCGAAGGGCGAAAGTTGTGACGAGGATTAACATGCATGATGGACGACCTAGAAAGAAAGTTCCAAACTCTTTTCGCGCCCTTTTTTTAAATAAACCACAAATCATAGGATTAAGTAATAAAATATAGAATATGTAAGTACTTAACCATACTACACATACAACTAAGTACTGATATGGATCTTCGGCGGAAAACTTCGATTTTTGGAGGGTGGTGTGTGCACAAAGATTTTGCCGTGTCACACACACAAATTTCCTCAAAAAAATCGAAGTTTTCCGGATCGGTGATTTAGTAGTTTAGTCTACAGTTCGGTACGTTTAAGTACTGTAATAATGTGTAATATTGAGTGTTTTAGTATACCTACATACATAAAAGTGGACCATTACCAGAAAAGAGCGAAAAACACTAATTGGGTACGTATTGATACTTAGTTGTATTAGCCCAAATTCACACACAAACTTTTTGCATTTCCGCCGAAGTTTTCCGGGCAAGTAGTTAAGCTACGATGTGACTATCCGTTAAAGTTTTGGTCCCTAGTTAAGCCTGCGGAAAAAATTCACACACACAAATGGTCTTCTTCCGCCGAACGGTTTCCCAGTACTTATTTGTACCGTGGTGCGCGTAAGTACTGCAAAAACACCAGGAAATAAAATGGCGCCAACATTTCGTATATCGAGCATATTGCTGGGTGTTTATTTACAAAACATTTTTTTATTCTATATACACAGAGGACTTAAGATTTTAATTTTAATATGTTGGGATGGCTATGAAGTACTATAAATAAGAAGAATAAGAACATTTGTATTGTATGGAATCGAACACATGGTGACGGTACACGCGGTCGTTTACTACTTGGATAGAGGGAGAGGGTCGTCTGAGAAAACGATATTGGGACTCTTCACAAATCGCGCGGAAGCGGATACAGCCCAAGTGGCATTGTGTGGTGGGACAAGGCGGCCCTATGTCAACTCCTGTGTCAGAGGAGCCAACGACGTCGTTTCTTGGATCTGTGAGATACATTTGAACAAAACACTAACTTGGACGCTTGCCGTGGCTGGGCCCGGCCACTGAGGCGTTCACCAGGGTGCGCAGAGTCGTGGCCCACTGCTCCCCTTGCACGAACCCGCTGTCCAGCCACAAGCGCAGGGCGAGCACGACGATGCCAGACTGGGCCACCTTGACCGAGGCCCGCAGACATGGCAAGCAGTAGCGCAGCTGCAGTTCTACTAAGAGCATGGTGAAAAGGAATAAAAAAAGCCAAGGAAGTTCCGCGTGGAGGGCTAGCATAGAGAAATCTTTGTACAGGCGTACGCGTAGAGTAAATAGTAAAAAGAGACGTGTTTTATATCATAGACAAACCCGGTGTGGCTGGTTTTAGTGCCCGCCCTCGCGGGGTTACTTTGTTTGTAATATTGTTAACAACGGGCGCGACCAAACCCGACAGTTGACTGTGCAAGGACAGTGGTTCGTGCGACGGAGCCAGGCCTATGTGATGGCCTCTTTTGTGCGTCTCGGCGTGCGGATCCTTGGCGCGCACCTTTTCTAACCTCTGCATTGCAAGCAGCGCTCTGTACTGGTCCATAGGCATGGTTCCCTCGAGATTTCTGCGCATCACGCGCAACAACCGAGCCATTTTGTCTGCGTCGATGATGCTGATGTTCTCGAACACAAACAACGCCGCCAAATCTTCAGTGTCCGTGAACGTTGCGCGCACCGGCACCTTGAGCAGCTCGACGAGCAAAATTGGGTTGTTCGAAAAAACGCTCTGCATGATAGCCAAAACCAGACTGCATCCGAAAGAGCGGAAGTCTGCCGCGGAGAGGCCCACGCCGCCGTTACGTTTATTGACTTTGTCGAACCACGCGTACTCTGTTTCCAAAAGCCGCTTCATGGTTTTCACCGTAACTGGCGTGCCCAGTCCTAAATCTATCTCGTACTGCGTTAGCGTCTCCTTTTTCGCGTGGGGGCATGCGAGAAGTGCTTCTTCTGAAATGTACTCTGCCCAAGTGGGTCTCTCGTCGGATTCTTTGGACGCGGGCGCCAAACCGACTCTTGCATCTTCCACATCCACTGCATAGTCGAACGAAGCGTCCATTGTGAAAACACTATTGGATGTTTTTAGGTCTATATATACTTTCCGGAGTCTCACCGTGTGCAGAACCAATGGCCATTTGGGCGAGCATAGCGCCCTCTATGCTTGCGTCGTTCACGTGCGTGTCTTTTTTTGCGTGTATCGCACATCTTTGCTTTTTTGGGCCGCGGGAGACAAGGAGGGTCAACTCCATCGGCCCGTCCCTAGACGCCACTTCATACCTTTTTTAGGAGGCAAAAGAGTACTGTATATTTCTCTGTCCTTCCGCTCCTGTCCCTCTTTTCGCGTTTTAGAGTCTACCAAAACGCGAACAAGCTGCCAAAGCACCGTGTACACCGTTGCGTGCCATACCGAGTGGGACCATTGGTCGTACTCTTCGTTGTACTCTGCAAACACGAAAGCGGCTACCGCGACGGAGTTCAAAGCAATGGCTCTTTCCAGCATGTGCGTGTCCAGATCAAGAGCGTCCGCTTCGGGGGCAGACCCACCAAGGCTCAAAACACGGATTGTAGTTTTGACTACAGACTGCAGAAGATTCTCCTCCCGTGTCTTTTGTTGCAGCATCGACAAAAGAAAAATGATGGCGACTATGCCCGCGGCGAGTATATTGCCCCCTTTTGTGCTGCAAGCGATCGCCACTAAAAATATGAGAACGGCGTAATTATGGCGAATGCGCGACAAAAAATTCAAAAAGACGGTGGCGATCAGGCCCGTTACCGTTGCTATGTCCATGGTGTGCCACGAGGACGTTGCCTCCAGCTCGGTGAAGTTTTCTAAAATGTGATAAACGGTGCTGACCACGGTAGACAAACTTATTACCTCTCGGACTCCTGCGACGTTTGTATCCAGCAGAGCCGGAAGGGCAAATACGTGCGTGCCCACCTCGGTGATGTTTGAATAAAAGACGAACTGTCCGTTCTCAATAGGTCCGTACCAGTAGATCAGAATCACTGCGACGTGCACCATTAAAAAACCCACCAGAGAGCCCCATACCAACCCGCCCGGTATGGAAAAGACCGCTTTTACCTGTTCTTGTTTCATGCCTTTTTTTCATGTCAATTACAGTTGATATTATATACTAATCGTATTTCTCTTAGGAAAGACCATGAGTTTGCAGTTCTGCTCCGTGTGCGATCCAAGGTTGTTCGTCTGTGATTTTGAGTGGCTCGGGAATGTCATGTACCCCAACACCACGTTTCTTTACTCACTTGCCGCGATACACAGCGCAACCGGGCACACTTTCCAGCAAATCGTAGACCCCGGTCTCTCCGCTGCACAGCTGCGCTCGTTTTGCGTGTACGAAGGATGCAGAAAAGTGACGAAAAACTGGCTGAGGAGAGAGCAAGCCATGTCGTTTAAAAGGGCGTTTCAAAAGTTCGTGGATTTTGTGGAGGGCCACGCCGTCCCCGAGCAGCAGTTCGGGGGACAGATAGCGCTGGTTCCCATAATAGCGGCCCACGGCGCGTTTCGGGCGGACAAACCTGTTCTCGTGAGTGCCATTCGGCGCACCGGCGTCTCTTTCCCCCCGGGATGGAAATGGTTTGATACGCTTCACTTTTTCAGAAGAGTCATGCCCGCTTCAAGAGGCCCCGGTCAAATGGGTTACAGCCTCCACCAAGTTGCAAAGACCGTGGGAGTCAACCCCGAGAGTTTTGGGCGCCGACACGACGCTCTTCCAGACGCAAGGACCCTGTACGGGACCATTAAAGCGTTTCCGAATCTTTACGGAGCGATTTACGGCTGGCACGAGACTGCGCTGACGACAGTCCCCGGGATTGGGTTGCGGTCCGAGGCCGTCCTGTTCAGTCACAATATTCGCAGCACTGAAAATCTGTTGACGTACGCAGTACACTGTTGTTTCCACTCGCTCTCGCAGCAACCCGTGGACATGACACTGCACCAACCCTACAACCCACAAAACCCGCATCCGGTGGCGAACGCAACGGCGTCGGGGCACGCGGCCCTGGAAAAGCGAATATCCGAGGGGCTGCAGAGGCTAGGCCTTAGTAGGGTCACGCGCATCGCCAAGTGGTGTGCCGGAGGGGTGTGCCTATTTCATGAAAATATCCACCTATAAATGAGTCGGGTGGCTTTCGAACGCAGACTTGATATGTCGGACAACATCTTCAGCGAGGGCGAGCTTGTAGAGGCAGAGGAGGAGGACTCCAGCGATGACGAGCTTGCAGAGGCAGAGGAGGAGGACTCCAGCGATGACGAGCTTGCAGAGGCAGAGGAGGAGGACTCCAGCGAGGACGAGCTTGTAGAGGCAGAGGAGGAGGACTCCAGCGAGGACGAGCTTGTAGAGGCAGAGGAGGAGGACTCCAGCGATGACGAGCTTGCAGAGGCAGAGGAGGAGGACTCCAGCGAGGACGAGTTGGTAGAGGATGAAGATGCAGAAGCACTGGACATTTCGGAGAACACGACCGAAAATTTGTTTGACAGCAAAGCCTTTCCACCAAAATATCTCAATCAAATAATTGAAAACAAAGATAAGGTATTATCATGGGCGAAAAACTCAAAACTTGGACCTATTCAACGAGGTGTGCTCACCGAATTGAGTGTTCGGCAGTTAACACCTGGCTCTAAGTTGAGTCTCACCGCTTCGCAGTATGAGTCTAACATCAACAAGGCTACGAACCCCGGGTTGAAGTTTCACCCGCTGTACGCTGCGCAGGTTTACAATCAGTTTATTAACAGTGGGGTGGAATTCTTTCCCTTCGTTCCCTTCGAACTTCGCCAGTACACCGCGTTCGTGGGAACGTGGATGGACGATCTGGACGCAAACAAAAACCCATGGGTGCCCAAACAACCGGTGCTTTTGTTTTCGTTTCTCATGGCGGAGGAGAATTTTTCTGTTCTTGTGGACGAATTTGAAAACATTTCACAAGGTTTGAGGTTTCATTACGAAGAACTCACTGAAAAACAGTACATTGCGCCCAAAAAAGGTCTTCAAACCACGCCTTTCAAGAAAGCTGAGGCCTTGAAGAAGCTGGGGCATGATATTACCCAAATGGAAGTGGACAAAACTCAAGGACTGAAGCTGTCGAACAGCGGCAATACGCTGCTGACGCTCTACTTGGGCCTTGTTATTGAAATGGCACGGAACGACGGGCCTCTGTCAAAGGCACTGAAACTGGACGCGTCTTCTTTTGAAACCATGTTCACTCAGGCGTACGTCTATGTATGCAAAAAACAGGAAGAAAAATTGAAATCCTACAACACGGAGAAAATTCCCTACACATTTTCAGACTATGGCCTTAAAAGCAGTGGAAAGAAGGTGTTATTTCCTAGATTATTGCCCCACGTTCCTCAAACGCTTGCAAATCTTAACATTCGAAGCAACCCAGACGCACCCATGGAGTGCAGCGCGTGCCAGAAGGGTTACAATACGTATTACGGCTACTACCCTACTACATGGCAGAACAAACCTCGCCAAAAAGTGAAATGGAACGAAGACGAAACAAAAGTTGTTTCGGGGGGCAACGACACGGGCCTCTGCGTGCAAGAACTGGACGATTTACTGCGCGAGGCTGGCTTTGATCCGAACGCGCAGACCAACAACCCTTGGTACATCGACTTTGTGGGAACCTGGCAGCAAGCCCAGAGACGCCTCGACGCGTTCAAGGAGAAACAGCAAGAGTTGTACGATCTAGGAGACCCGAGATACAGCTGGGTGGACTACTACTACAAGTGGCTCATACTGAAAGTGGATCTCGTGATTAAAAAGCTAGCCAATATCAGCGACGTGGACTCCACCGCGGAACCGCCGATAGAACCGGATTTGGACGACGAGAAGGGTTCAACCTGGGGCGAATGGATTCTTAATGGGGTGAAAGGACTTTTCAAGTTCTTGAAATATGCTACCAAATTTTCCGCCGTGTTGATCTACAAAATCATCTCGTTAATTCTTGTTTCGCCAGCGACCCAGGAGTTGCTCATACGAGGTTGCAATTATTTGAGAGAACAAGTGTGCAGGAGCCTGGCCATAGAGCAGGGCAAAGCCGTGCTGGCAAGAACGTCAGACGATAAAACAAACGAGGACGGCACGCCTGTTATTGAAACGTTTAACCACGACACTGGGGAGTGGTTTGCGGCTACGAAGGCTCAACAAAAAGAATGGACCGAAAAAGGTCAACAATCGTTGTCGGATTGGTGGGACAAGAACGCGTTCTCCTTTTTCAACGTTCTTTCTAATGCGGGAATCGGCGGGACCGCGTGGAAGGACTACATGGACGGAGCAACACTTTACTATGGAAAATCCATTGACATATTAGTGGAGGGACTAAAATCGATTCCCTTAATTGGTGGCCTAGTCTCCAAGTTGGGTGGCGTGGAAACCTTAAAGCCTCTCATCATTGGCACGATCTACACGCAGGGCAAGAACGCGTGGACCGATATGGTTCTTGCGAATAAAAAACTTACCCAGTTGAAGCGACTGTACCAAGCTATGTTTTCGGGGGCGTCCGATTGTTTGACGAACGGACAGCTTGTAATCAAAGACGGCGACGTGCTTGGTAGTACGTCGTACTACAAAGAAGCCTTCCTGCACGCTCAGTTCAACATTCCGTACTACGCCATCATTATCATCAACCAATTAGCTGTCGAGGAGGAAGAGGGGAGATCTCCGGACATAAATGTTATTATCGAAACCCTTCTTCGGACAGAGGTGGTCTCGGGCAGCGCGGCGCGCAAACAACTCGAGGAGCAAGCACGAAAGGATGTGGATAACATGCAAGAGTGGTACAACGACCAAATGGAAAACCCCGACGGGACGTATAATTTTGGAAAGTCTCTAGTAAAACAACGAAACATCGCAGAAGAAAACAGACAGTTACTGGAGAAAAATTGGAAGAGAAAAAAACAAATGCTTGCCACCGCGGCGGCATTTGCGCTTATTGTCGGCGCTGCTGTAGCCACCGGGGGGGCGGTAGGGGCGGGTTCAGCTATTGCAAGCGCCGCGTCCACTGGTGCTGCTGCGGTGTCTTCAACCGCCTCCGCAACAATTGCATCCGTGCCTTCAGCCGTGGCGGCTGTTAAATCAGCGGCAACGCTTGGCAGCGTGGCCTCTCTGGGCAAGAAAGCCCTAAAGGGAGTGGGTACGGTAGCGGATTACGGTTTAAAAGTGACTTCTCTTGTGGCAAAGTACCCGGACCAAGCTTTGTTAGCGGGTGGACTTGCCATGAGTGCTGCAACAAAACTCAAATTAACCATAGACCACTGGGGCGACGCCACAAAAGCGCTGGAGGTGCATAAGGTGTTGAAAGAGGCCTCCGTGCGTGGCATGCTGTTCCACTCACAACTTCGTCAGAAGATAGACATGTTTAGGAGCGAGGAAAATCAAGAGTTGTCTCTCCATTGCCAAAATCTGATGCAGAGAAAGGCAGGCATGGTGGTGGCGTGGGCTAAGAAGCCAGCCATTAACGAAAAGGCAACACTAGATTTTTTTGGAAAGTACGGCAGCCCACACGCACAGATTCCGGTGGACACGGGCTCGGGGGGTGTAATGCCACCCACTACCGGAACAAGCAAATGGCTGCCCAAGAATAGTTCGGGGGTGCAGCGCAAACGCAGAACGCTATTTGTATCGTAATGAAAAAGATGTATTTACTTGCAAATTTTTATGTACATGTGTAGTAAACCATGGAACCTCTCTTTGTGAACTTGGACGTTATTTCAAAGCTAGAAGACGGGGAGCGGATTTCCGTGCGAGAGGGCAGATTTTTTCAGCTGCGGAGGGACGGTTACAGCATCCCAGACTTTATTCAGCGCTGGTGGTCGGGGGCAAATCGGCATTCTGATTTCCGAGCCATCCGGGACTTGTATGCCGCGGCGTTCGAGTCTTTGGACCGCCTCCAAAAGAAATCCGACAACGCAACCAAAGCCGATTTAATTATGCTTTTGAAGCGCATGCGCGCCTCGGAGAAGGGGCTTCACGTGTACGAGCGCACCTACGGGGAGGATGTGACCCTATGCGCCAGAATATGTAGACTTAGAGAGCAAGTTCGCCTCCGGGCCTTTCCAGGGGATCTTAACGCCGAAATCAAAGAAGATGAGCCGGTAATTTAATAGTCTTAGAAAAACATGTCGTCGTCCTCGTCGTTTTCGTCCTCGTCGTTTTCGTCCTCGTCGATATCCGTAAGGCGATCTGCGTCTTCTGCGACATCGCTTTCTAGGCCTTCTTTTTCCTCCTCTTTTTTTTCTTCCTGCACTTGGAATACGGCGGTGGAGAAGGTGGGGTGTGGCCAAAGCTGAGTTCCGTCCCACCCGGGCCTCTCGTTGGCACTGGGCTTCAAATGAGCGAGCAAGTGAATGTAGTTTGGATCGTCTGGGTCCAGAGGCAGCTTGACGGGTGAATCTCGGTTGAAGTGATCGCATGGCATGCACCCAGGGCTCAGGTCCCTGATGGGTGGGGGCCTCAGCCCGTTTCGCGTCCAGACCATATTGTACACGTTGGGGTTTGTGTGGTACGACCTCCCGCCTCCGCAGCAAGTGTACTTTCCGTCTCTGCCTATTTCTCCAGGGTGGTACTTGCACTTGTGGAGCCCGGAATTGCTCAACCCCGTAAAGTACTTGCAGCAGCGTTCGCACTTGTAGACAAACAAGAAATCTCTAAGAGTCGGGTAGTTTTCGATGTAGGTGCACTGGTGCACCTGCGTCTGGTCGTAGTACTGGAGGCAGCGATTGCATCGAACGCTCATCGCCCCTCTTCACACTTTCTTCACACTTTCTTCACACAGTATATGGGTCCAGAGCTAAATACCCGGCGACTTCTTTTGCCAAGTGCCGTTGAGAATCTCGAGGCTGTGGCCAACGAGACATGACTCCTCCGGGGATCTCGTGGCTCTGCGCACGCGCCTGTAGTCCCCGTGCTCGACGACAGCGTACTCGACCATGCCCTGCGCCGGGCGAATGCGCTCGGCAAACACCCTTGCGTACTCCTCCGCGCACTTAACATTGGCTGCCCCCTGCAGGGGCTCAAACTTGAGACCTACCATTGTCTCCGAGTCGGAGCAGAAATGCACCAGATGCGCGTCCACCACGATGCTGTCGCCTTCTCCCCCCTGCATGATGAAGTTGTGCGCAAACAACGCCGACCTCCCCTTGCAATACTGCGGGGCTTCCTCTGCAACGCGGCTGATCACCGAAGTGCGGTAATCTCTGTCCAGGTGCCTTGTGGGATTTCGAGGGGGAAGCATAAGGTCAGCGCTGGAGGGCGGTGCGAATACGATTTTTCTGTCCAGGTAGGACGGTGGCGCCAGGCTCAGCACCGAGAGAGCCGTGAGCGCAAAAGCCAAAAGGAGCCACTGCGCGTCGGACTCTGGGGTGAAGAGCAAGCACTTTGTTTTTTTGCATACAGACCGAGGCATTCTTGATTTGCATAGCGATTTTAGAGGTATTTATAGGAACACCCCCGCAAAGAAGAGCGGAACACAATGCACTCGTGGGACCCCCATTCGGTGAGGGTGGACAATGTGGAGAAACAGCCTATGGTTGTTCAACAGCAAAATGTGACAAGAAGAAGGCCATCACGGTTTCCGGAGCTCAACCAAAACAACAAAATGTTTTGTCTCATGCTCACGCTGCTAATATTATGTGCAAGTGGCGTGCTTATTGCCGTGTTAGTCGCCGGAGTCGTCTGGGCTAGCCAGTCCTCTTAGATTGGCACCGCCGGCTTTGGCGAGCAGGGCCTAGCGCCAGCGGGTTCTTTCTGGCAATGAATGTCACCACAAGGATGTATTCCCCGAAATACGATGTAACATATTAGGGCTGTAAAATAAAAAAACACTATATTCATTCTCCGCCGCATCGCAAAACAGGAAAAAAATACTATGTATAACGTGGAAAAAACGAGCACCAACCACAAGACCACGGTTGACTTCTATTTATAACTTATGAATTATTTATTGAATCCGTTGTGGAGTTTTCGGTGCTGGACGCGCCCTCTGCTTCGTCGTCCGAGTCTATAGAGGCGTGGTCCCCGGGCAGACTTTTCTCGAACGAAAAGTCGCCTACTTTAAGAGGAAATATTTGCACAACGCTCAAAAACAGCGAAACTCTGCTTTTCAGCGTCTGTATCTCCGTCGTAGTGACTCGATTTTCGAGGGAAAAGTCCGGATCTCGAAAAAGGCGACTCCACGAGTTCTTCTGAATGCGGCTCTGGGTGTCCTCTACGAGTTTGACCAACCTTTCGGCAGACTGCCTGACGAGTTCGCGCAAACGCAACGCGGTGGGAGAGACGGGGTGGATTCGAAGCGCAGCCTCGGCGCAGGCAAGCGCCCCCTCGTGGTCCAAAAGGAGGTTTGGCGGTTCGGCGCGATTGCGGCTGAACAGCGATCCGTTGATGGTGTTTCCAATGGTTCTTGTTGCCCAAACACCAGAGGGTATGGCTGCGAGCCAGAATACTGCCATAGGAAGTGCCCACAAAAAGAGTTTCTGTATGTAAATAGACAGAAAAAAAAATTAAATTTTTTATAAGTACGTTCTCTGCTTTAAATGCAAAAAAACCAAAAGAGTATAAATGGCATCCACAGCCCTCTGTATACAGTACATCCTTAGATAACTTTTTGCAAACACTTTCATTTCATCATGTCTCAATCATCTGCATATTCCAAGGCATTCGGAAATAAGCCCGGCAAGGGCGGCGCGGCGCTGACCGGTCGCAATAACCAGTCGGTCGCCACCGCCCCCGGCGGCGACGCCAACGACATCGCGTCGTTCCTTGGGCCTCTGCCGCCTTTCTCGGGGCGCCAGCGCGCCGATGAGGCCTTCTCGCGGGAGACCTGGGATATGCCCGACAAGTAGTGAGTTATATATTTGATTTTTTGTTAAAATTCACGTTGATTAGTCTCAAATTTTTAGTTTTTCTCTAACACGATTTCTACGTAAATATACCTTTTTACAATACACAAAAAAATTTTTTTAGCGCCGATGAAATCCAATATTTGACAAGCATCTTGGATTTCTTCATCATCGATCAGGTACGCAACACTCGTAATTTTACCGTAACGTTTTCTTTTTCTTCTTCTTCTTTGCTTACAGATACCTTCCCTCGTCTACCTACCCTTAAAAAATTTCAGGCGGAGTTCTGGTGCCAGAGGATTTTGCCGTGGGCGCAGACGGACCAGATTCACTTCAAGTGGAATATTTGTACGTTTTCGTTGTTTTTCTTTTGATTGTTTTTCCGCGTCCTCGTCTTTTGTTTCCCGTTTTCTCGTCTTGCTGACACGCGGTTCTTTATCGGGCATAAAATTTTCTTTCAACTCAAAAAAATTTTCAGGGAAGTTCGACCGCACGATCGCTGATATTGAGCCGCACCAAGGTGTGCCTCGTCTCGTGACCTCGAGCCGCGAGTCGCGGTCCAGTTCTCTCGTCAGGCGCGGTTTAGCCTTCATGATCGAACAGTAAGTTCTTTTATTTTTCCCGTAACTTTATATTGTCAACCCGTCCAAACATCTTACATCGCATCATTTATAACGTATCTATTAAAAAAATTTTACAGTGGCTTTTATAACACTGATCAAGGACGTGAAAGTAAGTTATAGACTTGGAATCTGTTGAAATATACACCGTTTACACCCCTTGTGCACTTGCTAAACACCCATTTTCTCCCCACCGTACACTTATTTATACAGCTTTCGCCTTGAATCTTCGCCAGATCACGGATGCCGTCCACACGACAGTAAGTTATAAATACTGTAATTGCCAATTCATTTTTCCATCGAGCATGAACATGTCGTTCACAATATTTTTATCCGTTACATATCCGTTACATATCCATACAGTGCTACAGCGACTGCCTTCATAGTTTGCTCCAGGCGAACGCCTACTACCGTGAATGGAACCTCAAGTTTGGCGTGCAGGGCGGCCGCCAGGAGGACATCATGCAACAGGAGCGTAGGCGTTGGAGCATCGTGTCCAAGAGCCCGCGCGGCATGTACCTTTTGGATGCCGACCTCAAGGCCGAGATGCGCCGCGAAGGAGTGGTGCCGGTAAGTAATAACCGCAATCTTTGTTTTCAACTGTTTTGTTTCTTTACTGACTTGTTCCTCTCTCCCCCCCCCTTCATTACTTACTCTTAGGACACCTGGGTTTGGCCCGCTCGCATGAGTACCTAGTAAGTAAAAATTTTTTTTTACACAAGTGTTGTTTTTTTGTTTGTACTGTCTTCTTACAACGCGTCATTACCTTAATATATCCGTTACAAAAAAATTTTAGCCTCCATATGGTCCCGGACGAAGAAGTGGACTACTCCAAGCGCGGGCCGGGCGCGTACGCTGCATTGGCCAGCGGGAAAGTGCCAACGAGTTTTAGAGGGCTCCCGTGTTTCACCGCCTTTCCCCTCGACACCGACTTCAACGGAGCCCCGATCTCTTTATTGGAGAGACACAGAATGTGCGGAGAGTGGTTCGTCTTGCCGGCAGGCGAGGACGCTATCCACATCTTCAGCGCGGACGCGGACCGCTTCGTGAAGCTTACGAGAGCCACGATCAGAAGAGCCGCCCTGAACTTGGACGAGGAGGACGACGACGAGACCGCCAAAGATATCCTCATCTTTCGTCCGTTCCAGACCTGGAATATGTGTAGTGCTATCTTGTGCAAGGCTGGCAGCGAGCTAGGCAATACGTTCCATGGCCATCACGACATGCAGCTCCAGAACGACGCCGTGCGCAGTAAGTATTTTTTGTTGATCTCGCAATCTCTTTCCCGATATCGTCTTTGCTGACTCAGGAACTATTTTTATCTTCTTTCTTCTACCTTTTTCCACAGAAATTATGATGGGGCACTATACCGTAAGTAAATATTCGTTAGGTTCGTTAAAGTTTTATTCCGTCATGCTCTTACACCCTTTCACCAACTGATACACTCAACTACTACAGTTTTATTCTCGAGCCGTGGTGAAAAACCCGAAGCTTGTCAGTGTGGTCGAAGACATTTTCTGCCAGGACTACATTGCAGGGGAGGGACACGAATTTTTTTCGGAGGATACCTTCAACACGCACTGGCAGAACCAAGACATCGGCACCAAGCGCTGCCGCGCGTCGCTCCTGGCGTGGGCTGTGCCTGCCGGCACAGCAGCAAACCTGCCGGACGCGATCGACCTGATGGGCGACTTCCCTAGCTCCGAGCACAACATGCTTAATGAGAACACGCGCACGTTCGAAGGAGTCCGAGATCTTGAGGAATTGCTCATGCTCGGCGCGCTGCGCCCGCTGCGCCAAGCCGAAGGCAACCTCTTTATGCGCGCCAACAGCTCGCTTAACACGTAAGTTGTCTAAGATTCACTGTGCACGTACTTAACCCCACACGAATATTTCTAACGGTTCCAATCTTAACTCTCCTCATTTTCACACACAATACAGCGTCATGTTCCGCGGTATGCAGTACACGCAGAAGGTCGGCACGCCGGCCCGCATCACGCAGCTAGGCACCGGTCACTGGGGCAAGAACGTAAGTTTTCTTTTCCGACGCAATTGTTCTTTATCATGTGTTCCATAAACTCACTCTATGAAATACCTTCACCGCGCGCACAAACACACACATGGATACACAGGTCTACGCCGGATGCGCAGCTCACCGTACAGGTCTCGCGGGTGACGGATTTTTGGTCGAAAAATCGTACACCCAAGATCTGGAGTAAGTTGGGGTATGGGGAGTGTCAGAATTAATCTATATAAATATCATAAAAATAATTAATTGAGTTTCATGTTTTGTAGTTTTTTTTTAAAAAATGCCCACCCCTACCATGAAAGTGGCTCTGGTGAAAGCATCCACCCCACCATTTGACGCCCTCTTCAATAAACTAGCCGCAAAGCTAACCGGTGGTGATTTCTGCCACTGCGAAATAGCCTTTGAAGGTGTGTCTATCAACGGGCTGCGCCGCCTTTTAAAGCACTATGCCGCCAGGAGCCGCTCTGAGGCGAACAAAAGGGCGAGGTTGGCGCTGATGAGCGTGTGTAACTTGTTTCCCAAAGACTGCCCGCGCGGGACAAATCTGACAGTTGCGTTCTATGCCCTGCAGGGCATGCCTTTGGGGGTACGCGTGCTCGCAGAGTTCGCAGACGACCCGTTTTACATGAAGTACGGCGACGGGTGGAGGCAGTACGTCATCGCAGGCGCACCGCAAGATGTTGTCACAACCCAGTTCGTCTGGTGCCTTGAACAAACCGGAAAGCCCTACGCCACTATGGACGCTTTGATGTCGCCTTTCAAATCAGCTCGTGGTGGCTCTGGCATGGAGCCGGATAGAGCTAGTTGGTTTTGCAGCAATCATACCCTTCGTTTTTGCCAGCACATGGCACTGTGTGGGGATCTTGGACTTTCCGGCACTACGCCGAATGTGTTGGACAATGAGCTGCAGGCCACCTATATAGAGACCTTGAAGGGCTCTGTAGACCCAGAAGACACTTCAGAGGTTTTTTATTTGAATCTTGACCAGAGCCACTGGCAGGTGATCGCTGACTTTGTGCCCTATGTCATCAGAAGCGGCAGGTTCTCATGGGACCGATCCACACTTCTTGAACATGATTAAAAAGAGACTTAAAATGACGTTTGAATCCGCGCAGGACGAAGCCCTCCACAAGTTAGACGAGTGTATGCCCACGTCTGTGGTGGACAGTTATACCAGGTCCAAAAAGGCTCGAAAGGTTTCTCTCGGAGATTTGAGGGTGGCCAGTATACGCAAATTGCTGGAGACGGGCTTTGGCGTGACCAGAAGCACCATGCAGACAGAATTTCACGAAGCTTTTTTGGCAGCTACGAGCCGCCATCTCTATTCTGAGGACTCTAACGTGAACTGGGCAGAGGTGAAAGCGCGCCAAGGGTGGCCCGACACGCGCGCGGTCGTTTTATGCCAGGTAAGTTCTGCTGCATGACTTTGTATGTTTACCTGCTCATCACTTACTTATTCTAAATCGGTATCACATTTATGCTAGACGCCGCGTCGCTTTGGAAAGACCTGGAGCGTGGGTCTCTTTATCGCCTCGTATGTCATGTGCGTGCCGAATAGCGAACAATCGATCTTCTCCACGGGCAAGCGTGCAAGTTCAAAAGTAAGTGTAAAAAAAAATTTTTCAGTTCTTCTTTCGTCTTTCATTTACTCACGTGAAGTATTACCAAAATGTATCCATTATAGATGCTCGAATTAATTAAGGGTTTCGTAGCCAAGGTCGCGCAGGATCGAATCGTCAAAAGCAACGCCGAAGTCCTGGTGCTCCGTCACAAGAACGGGGAAAAAAGTTTGGTGAACAGCTACCCAGCGGCTAGTAAGACGCTCCGTGGTTCGGGAGGAGACGTGCTTTGGTTAGAGGAAGCGGCTTTTATGCCCCCTAGCCTCTTCTTTGAGGTGGTGCTCCCGTTGCTTGAGGTTGAAAAGACAAGGTAAGTTTGGAATTTCATCTACAAGCTCTATGTTTTCTTACGCTCACCGCTTTGTACTCGTCCTCCACATCAAAAAAAAAAAAAAGTATGCTTGCAATCAGCACACCGAGTTCCGAGGGAAATATGAATTTCTGTAAGTGAAACAAAAAATTTCATCCGACGTTGCGCATGTGCCATAGACTCACCGTTCACCCTTTTCCCCCAGACACCAACATGATGGAGGCTCGTGATCCGAACGACCCGTCCAAAACAATGTTCAAGGTGCTGCAGATCTCTTTGGCCTGTCCTGCATGCATGGAGGCGGGGCGCGCCTCAGAATGCACGCACAGTAAGTTGGAATTATTTTTTTTTGCCGTGGCTCCGCGTGTATTGTTCCTCACCCTTCTCTCTTTGTGCCCCCTTTTCAGTGGAAAAGTTCAGACCCCCCTGGAAGGTAAGTTTCTTTTGTTTGTTTTCCCGACATTCTCAGATTCTTCTGACACGCATTTCAAACCTCCACAGAGTGCGAGCAAGTACGCCATGGTCAAGACCATTTACGCGCAGAACAAGAACATGTTTGAGCGAGAGTCGATGGGTAAGTGTTTGCCTTTTCTACGACAATTTTTTTTATATGCCTGTGCTCACACACACTTCGTAATCCCTTGCAGGCTTAAATGTGGAGGACGCCGACGTGGTTTTTCCGGCGTACGACGTCCTTTCGTTCATGAAGCGCGACATTCTCGTAAACCCAGAAAGCCGCATCCTTTTTCTCGGCTTAGATCCCAGCGGTGGAGGAGACAGCAGCACTTCCATCGTGACGCTAAGTCTTATGAGGAACACGCTTGTGGTCGTGTGCGTAGACGAGCAACCGGTGAAAGGCGTGGTAGAGCTTGAGCGCATGTTGATCGGTCACGTGGAGCGACTGCGACAACCCGACGCCTATCCCGATCACTGGATCTGCGCCTTCTTCGAGTCAAATCTAGGCCAAGAGTCCGCGCATCTGGAGGCCATGCTGCAGCGCCACCGAATCAAGAACGTATGGGTCATGCACGAGAAAGAGAAGACCGGTGTTTTGACGACAAACACTCGAAAGGAGTTGTACGCGGATCGGCTAAAGTACTTTATGGCTCAGAACTGCATCGGATGGAGAGAGGGAGGTGTGCTAACGGGCAACCCTCGGAAGGGGGAAGCCGAGAGGATTCGCAAAGTTCTTATGGAGCAGCTGAGCAACTACCGCCGTGTCACGCTTGAAGCGGCCCCGGGGAGGGTAGCAAAATGGCAATTCAGCGGGAAACTGGCAGGAACGCGCCAAGTAAGTTGATTCTGTTGATTCTGTCCCCTCTTTTCTTTTTTTCTCGAAAAAACTTGTGCTCACCGTACCTTAACTCTTCGACCTTTAAAAAACAGGACGACGCCTGCCTCACTCTTCAACTCTGTAGTTACTGGGCCACGCGATTCGCCGCGCACAGTATCCCGGGCGTAGACTACACAATCTTCAATTAAATAAAAACGTTAATATCTTTCATGAAGGTCAGTACTTGCAAGGCTTCGAATTCTTTTAGGTAATCCGCACGATCTTGTACGTCTCGCCATGTATCTCCCATTTTACCTATTCCACTGTTACAAGATCGGCAGATCCAGCCCCGAAACTGGTGCGTAGAATGGCAGTGGTCAAAAACAATGTCGTTTTTGCCGCATATACTACAATTTCCACCCGGCGGACCATGGCGCTTAATATGTTTGCGGCGCAGACGTTTCGTTACCCTTTGGGCGCCATTTCGACAGGATCTACAGATGTTGCGGTGGTTGAGCTCGCGTTTTTTTTTCTCAAATACTAGTATGGATTTCAGTTGATTGCAACGAATACACATTTTCAGTTCGGGGAGTTCGGAGGGTACAGGGGCCCCGTCCTGCGCGCATTGCAAAATATCCGTGCAACTAGACTCGCAATTCATCGCATATTGTCCAATAATGAAGGAGGCGTCTTGTATATACGAAGGTATCTTAAAGGAGAAAAGTTTCATATGTATAGCAAATCTTTGATTCCTCGCTTTCCGCTTACGTCTTTAGCGCTTGCCGATCAGGTCTTCTACCGAGTCTTTACTCTCCAAAATCCCGGAAACCGGCCCTGTCTCCCGCAAAGTCTCCCGCAAAGCGGCAATCTTAATTTTATTTTGCAAGCTCTCCGCCGTCTCCCGCAATTTGGAAATATCGCTTTCGCTCATTTGACCTTCCTCCCCCGCTTTGCGCAGCCCGTCGTTCATTGTCTGCATGAAAGCCTGCGCGGGCGTGACAACCCGAGCGGTCGTAGGCTTCTCAGCCCCCCTATCTTGGACAGAGAAGTGCCAGTCGCTGGAAATATCACATACTTTCTTGGCCACGCTCATGCATATGAAATGCCAGTACTCTTGGTCTGTCGTGTCTGTCGCCATGGCGTAAGGGCAGCCTAGCTGCGTGGCTATTTGAGCGTGCCACGACTGAAGATTGGCGGGATCGACGACAATCTGTATATCTTTGGTGACTTTTATGCGCTGGGCAAGTGCACCCTTGCTTCTGTTGTACGACCCGGCGGCCCTTGCGTAGTTGTGCAGGACTTGTCTCAGACGCTCAATCTGCTGGTCCGACACCCGACCGCATCCTACAATACCGACCAAAACTTTTCGGGCGTTGTCTGTGTTCTTGTCAAGCATCACAATATCCCAAAGTTTGTCGGTTATTCGAAGGCTCACGTACGTTTTTGCTAACAACCACGGAAACTTCGCGCTCCCGACCGGATCCTGCACACAGGCTAGAGTGAAAAAGTGATTTCTGGCAAGGTATTCACCCTCGGATTTGATAAGCGCCTTCTCGTCGTCCAGAGAATAATTGGGCCACTGTTTTGCCATTCGAGCGAGAATTTCGGCAGACTCTGGAGTTTGGAGATTCACCCCCGCAATTGAATATATGCTCGTGATCGGCGGACAGCCCAGCGCACGCGTTGCCCTTGCGGCCTCGTTAGCGTCCTTGCACTTTATCAAGCAGGGGCGTCCCTGCCAGAAGAGCTCGCATTTGGCAAACATGAGACGCAGTAAATCCAGGTGCGTGAACTCAGCGTCGTATTCTTGGGAAGACACCTCCTCAAGCAAGTTCAGAAAAATCATGTAGATTCTCGACCCGGCTCTCGATATGCTGACCGGCTGCGCTTCCTGAAGCGCCAACATAAATTCGAGCAAAGAGTTAGCGCCGACAGATTTGCACGTGTGGTTCATGCAATACTGATAAGCGTCTTTCTTGCTATCCTCCGTCCACACAGGCGGGATGGGTTGTTCAGACAGCGCGGCATTGTACCCACCAACGTTTATCATCAGACAGGGGTTGGTAAACTTGACAGACGCACTCGACAGACTGTCGCAGCCTTTCAGGCGCATTGCGGTGCTGAACATGGTAAGAGCGCCCACGGTGTTATGCCCTTCGTTGAATCCCTCGAGGGCGTTGAACAGAGCAAACAGCGACGGCGTCTTTACCCCGGAGTCGATCGTAAACCTACCAATCAGCCTCCTCATTTTGGAGATGCAGCAAATGAAAGCCGCCAGAGGCGGGCAACCTCCGAAATCCTGAAAGTCCGACGCTACGTTGTACAGGGGTTTGAGAATATTTTCAAGCTGGCTCCCGTTTCTGGTACCCGTCTTCTCCATAAGCTTGGCGCAGATACGCGCGTAGGTCTCAAAACGCTTGGTCTCGCCCACCTGGATTTGCATCGCCTTTAAGGTTTTCTTCAAGCTCTCGAGTTTGGAGTGGTGGTCCGTTTCCAGCCGACGACACTGCTTCTCAAGACGCTTATTGTCGCTGACCAGAGATTTCAACAAATCCTTCAAGTTTTTGTTGTGCCAGCACGCCGCAAAACTCGCAAATTGGTCAAGGCTATCGTACTTGGAAAACCTAGAAAGCGCGTCGTAGGCCTTCTTATGCTCTTGGGCCTTCGAGACGTCGGTCTCTACCGCCGTGGCTACCGGGACAGCTTTCATCCGCTGAAAGGCCTCCGCGGCCTCGCCTGCCTGCTTCAGAGCGCCGTCCCTCTCCCGGCGAGCCAAGTCCCTCTCAGAGAGAACATTCTGCACGGTCTCTAACAGCTGGTCGCGATCTTTCTCTGTCGCCTGGCACGTCTTTTTCAGCCTCTGGTTCTCCTTCTGCGTGTTCTTAATTTGACCACGCGTAGTCTTAATTTGACCACGCGTAGTCTTCAGTTGAAGCGCTTGCTGATCCTTGGCGCGGGTCTCCGCGCTGAGCTGCTTGCGCACATTCTCCAACTCGCGGGCCATCCGCCGGCGCGACAAACGCAAGAACCAGAAGGCGATCTTCCAGGCGGCGTTCTTCTTCGTTGTCGCGACGTCTTCGATCTCGGGCGCGGGCGGCGCAGCCACAAAGACAACTCTTTCAATCTTACCAATGTAGTGCATCGGGTGTCCTTCGGAGAATCGGTAGTCAAACCCATACGCCGCCATCTCTTCTGGCCTTGCGTCGGGAATAATAAAGAGCGGGTTCGCCGCCGTGGCAATCGGCGCGCGCGCAGCTTTGGAAAGTGTGCGAAGATTATCAGCGTTGCCCGCTCCCGTTACTGGTACGAACACCACTACCCCGAGGTCCGTGGCCATGACGCCGGTCACTTGGACCTTGTAGCAATGCGTGAACGCGTCCCACACGCTCGCCCCGTGGGATGTGCCCGGCACGAGCACGTGCACGATCTTCTTGGTGTCGATATACATCGCGGACGAGTGGTGGTGAACAAGGGGGGGGATAATAAAGATGATTATTAGTAAAAACACTAGGCCAACGCAGCCTCTATGGTAAAGTACTTACCACGTTTTTTTCCTGCTGAGAACCAGAAGGAATATTCCAAGAATTTCCAAATAAAATACTGTTTTAGTACGTAAGCGTACTAAACCCCAAGACAAAAAAATTCGTCTTGTTCGTTTTGACCAGCGAGTGGGATATTTTTGACCAGGATTATTTCAGCCAGCAACGTCGATTTCAGCCAGCAACGTCGAATACCTCCACACGCACCACACGTAATCATTGTTGTCACTCATCACACACCACACACACCACACCCCACACCGCCCACCCCAGACCCATGTCCGCTCCCCCCTCCCGCCCGCCGAGTGTGCTGGTGCAGTCGCTGGCGCCAGCCGCCTCGGCGCCCGCCGCCTCGGCGCCCGCCGCCTCGGCGCAGTCCAAGCCCGCCGCGCGCGCGGCGGGCGAAGGAGGAACGGAAGAGCTCAAGCGCAAGCTCGAAAAGGCGCGCGCGCGCGCGCACCTTTTCGACAAGAAACTGCTCCGCAGAGAGAACCAGCTAAACGAGGCGCTCGCTCTGCTGGACGCCAGCGAGCGGCGCGCCGCGGAGCTGGAAAAGGCTCTCCGCCTCGCCACCGCGGAGCCGGAGGCCAAGACGGGCGCCGCGGGTGGTGCCGCCGCCGCCGCCGCGGCGCAGCCCAAGACCAAGACCAAGACCAAGACCAAGACCGACGCCCGCACCGCCCTCTCGCCGTTCCCCCCCCCTGTCGCACTCGCACTGCACGAGGGTTCGCAGGCCATATTGGCGTTCGACCCCAGTCGCTATTGCGAGTCTCTGGCGCGGAAGCGGTCCTCGTCGGCGCACGCCGCAGCACCCGCCGCGGCGTCGTCCAAGACCAGTGCCCTCAATCTGGCCATGCGCGTGCTGGCAGACGAGAAGCGCTCGACGGTACATACCACAACGCGGCTGGTCATATCGAAGGGCGCTGCGCCGGGAGCTGTGGCGGTGGGACTATTTGACCACGGAGCATTTTGTTCAAATCAGGCGTGTAAGATCCCCGGCAATACCCGCGGGGGCCCCGGGTGCGTCGCCGTGAACCTGCCCGAAAAAACAAAAGAAGGCACCAAGCTGTGGTATTTCTACGACGAGCCGGGCAACCCCAAGCACGCGTACGTGCGGGTTGGTTGGTACTCGTGCGAGCTCGCGTTCAGAGACGGCGTCCTGGGCTGTCTTGTTCCGAACTACCAAAGCAACGGCGGCGACGCCCCGGCACCAACCCACTGGGAAAGCATCGTGCACGTGATCCCAATCCAATGGAGGAGCGTGTCCAACTCGCAGCGGAGCGCCCCCTATGCCGCGTCGAAGGCCAAGACCAAGACCAAGACCGACGCCCGCACCGCCCTCTCGCCGTCCCCCCCCCCTGTCGCACTCGCACCCCACGGTGGTTCGCAGGCCATATTGGCGTTCGACCCCAATGCCGCCAAAGCCGCAGCGGCAAAGAAACACTCACAGGCGGTGGACGCCACAGCGCGGCTGGTCATCGAAAAGCGCGACGACGGGTCTGTGCGCGTGCATGTTCACAAGTTCGATAAAGGGAAGGCGTGTGAGATCATCGGCAATATCCGCGTGCCCGCCGGGACCGCCGTCGTGCAACTGCCCGAAAAAACAAGTCAAGGCACCAAGCTGCGTCATTTCTTTAAGGAGCAGGACAACACCCTCTGCGCGTACGTGCAGGTTGGTCAGTACTCGTGTCAGTACTCGTGCGAGCTCAAGTTGAAAGACGGCGTCCTGGGCTGTCGTGTTCCGGCCTGGCCAAGCAAGGGCGGCGACACCGCGGCACCAACCCACTGGGAAAGCATTGTGGACATGAGGGTCTCAAAGTGGGTGACCCAGCCCGCCGCGGCGACCCCGTCTGAGGCGGCGGCAGCGGCGGCCCCGTCCGAGGCCTCGCCGGAGCACCGCCAGGCGAGGAAGCGCAGGGAGGGGAGTGAGCCCAAGAGGGCCAAGAAGAAGGCCAAGATCGCCTCTGGACCAAACAGCCGCGGCCCTAAGGTGAACATGGCGACCACAAAATTGCTTGTGATGGATTGGGATCTGACCATCGATGCCGTGAGCTCGCCGTGCGACTCGAACGCCTACGCCTCTTCCGATGTGAACGCCTTTCGCTTGCAGATTTTCCTCGATACCGGGTACTCCGAAGAGAACTACAAGGATTACACGCTCAAGATGTACTCCATACTGCTCGTCCTCGCCAAGATTCGCGAAAAAGGGTTCTCCGACGTTGTGATAGTGACCCGCAACGACTGCCGCAACGTGGCGGCATTCATTAATGCCGCCGCTGCGTATGCGCAGGACGTGCTGGGTCCGTCAGTCCCGTCGTTCAGCGACGAGGACTTTCCGATCATCGCGTTCCCGGAAAACGGCGTCCCGGAGGAAGACAAGAAGAGCAAGGCGCAGCTTCTGGCGGAGCACGTCCCGAACATCAGAGGCGCGACCAACGTGGTCTTTGTCGATGACTCGCACGGCAAGCTGACCAGCGAGCACGAGCGCTTTGCCGCGTCGGTGGGGGGCGTGTTTGCGCCCGAGACTGTGATCACGCACGTCATGGTCGAACGCTGCCGGCGCTATGATATAATGACCAAGAGGGGTAAGAGACGCACGCGTTACGGCAAGCAGGGCCTGGGCAACCAACCCCACATGCTCGACAAGATTGCGGCTGCCATTACGCCCCCGGAACACCCGGAGACGTGGGCGGGCTTTGCCAAGGACCACCTCGGGTTGTTCGCGTCGGCAGAGCATAAGGGGGTTTTCTGCGAGTGAGTTCAGCTGAGTCTCTGGCAAGAAGCCGAGCAACGCGACGGTTCAACGCGGGCACTAGGGCGCACTGGATTAGAACCCAAATCGCCACCGCGGTAGAAAAATAATTAAATAAAAGCGAGGCGGTAGGTCGCACGGTCTCCGAGAAAAAAAGGACACATAATTTGGATATATTATAAAAGAAGCGTAAATTTACTACTGAAAAAGATGGAGTGTTTTAACAGGCCTCCTCTCAGCGTGTTCACGAAGAAGGTGGGACCGGACGCGACCTACGAAGAGGCCGCGCTTTGGTTGTACTCCGACGAACCCACCGCCGTGCAAGCTATTAAACGCGTGAGAGAAGACAACTGCGTACTGTTCATTCAACTCGGAGGCACTAGCAAGGTCATGTGCGCGGCCCCCAACGCGGAAGCTCCGCAGGGTGTGTTCATAAGCACCCGCCCCACAAAAAAAACTAGAGGAGAAAAGGGTCAGGCTCTGATGATGTTCTACCAGTAGCTCATTGAATATTACTGAGCGGCTCCCCCAAGCGTTTCGACTCTTTCAAGAAATATAGAAATATCAATTATACTTTTGACTGCATCGGAATCAGACATTTGAAGCAGATTTCCCCAGATTTGGAAGCTCTGACGTTCGTCCTTTCCGTAGAGCCAGAGCTTTTTGTAGTGGAGTACGGAGGCAGATACGAGGTGGCGGCAGCGCCTCGCCGCCATTTTGAGCGCCAAGCCGCGGTCCGCGCCGTTTGCTTCCCCTCGAAACAGATACCCCCAGACCGTCTGTATGACGTCCTTCTGGAAAAGATTGGCAAAGCACACGGACATGTGCTGCAGCGCAAAAACCTCGAAACACTCGAGGGCGGGCAAGATTTTGTCGCCAAGACCCGGATGCGTCGCGCTCACCTCCAACCATATCTCGGATGCGAACATGGCGGCGTTGTTGACGGGAGCTCTGTCGTGGTTGTGCAGGGGGAGATACCCCGCGTTGACTCTGCACACGAATCCAAGAGCGGCGAGGGCGTCGTGCTCGGGTCGCGGGCTGTTCGACTGGCAGAAGTAATTGTACAGGACAATACAAATAGTATCCATGCCTTGGCTGTAACCGATGCCGGAATTCAGAATTGTCCACGAATGCAGCACCATTCGAATCGGCGGAATTTGATGAGCCACTCGTCCAAGATTTCTCTTCAGGTCGAGCTCAATTTGTTCGATGTCGTTGTCGTTTTTCGCCGATACGGTCGAGATCAAGGATTGGAGGTCTATTCTCCTCGCCTCTCTCACGCATTCCTTGTTTCCCACCATGAAGTCGAGCCAAACGCTCGAAGTGTTGCGCCCTAAGCTCTGCATATTATACAAGGGTGCAAGTCTCCCGTGTTTACTGTCAGGAATCTTTCATCCTTAAAATACTTCACGTTGCATTTTTTTCAGAGTATATCTACCAGACAAAGTTTTGTGATGATTCCCCACTACTGTTCTTCTCACCAAAAAAATCCATCATGGCGGATTTTGCAAAGTATGTCAATTTGCTCGGAGGCGGAGCCTTTGGGATTGCGGCATTTACAATCGGTTTGAATGACCTCTTTAAAACCAACGCAGAAATCCCGTCCGCCCCGGACTCAATTGTTCTGACCGTACTGACCCTGGCGGCGTTTTCTCTTATTGTGACGTCCATTGTAGGCGCTATTGGCCTTATCCAGAAAGGCGAAGACGTCGTGTCAAAAGAACTGCTGAAGCAGACGATGGGCTTTCACCACCGACTCAGCGGGCGTCTTGTTATGATTACAGGGCTGTACGCGGGCCTGACGCTCGGAGGCAAAGCTTCCAAATGCGGCGATGACGAAAAAAAAGCGTGCGACGCGCTCTTCTCGGGGGAGTGGACTCTCGGGGAGGGTGTGTTTTTAGGATCTCTTATCTACAAGGGTCTCGACGCCGTTGTGGATTTTCTTGCCACTCTGCGGTCGGGAGATGAAGACTACACACCCATGACCGACTCGAGCGTTGGCGAAAAGATGGCGCGAGATTATGCCGGGCTGGGTGCTCTGGGGATCGGCTTCATCCTGTTCATGGTCAACCACGGTTTCGACGAGGTGTTCGACGAGTACACCACCTCCGACGGTACCAGCGGTGTTCCCACGTTCCTGAACACCTCTTTGGCGGTAGAAGAAGGCAACGTCGATAAACCGCTTCTTCTTGCCTCCATGATCATTAGTATTTTGGTCCTTGTGACGATCGTTCTGGGTGTCGGTCTCATGATTAAGGACAATTACTTGCTTGATGCCGTCGGCACTCTATCGTCTGCTCTTACCCACGTCGTGAGCGGGCTTCTTTCCATTCACGTGGGAAAGTACCTGCACGTTGCCGCGTACAACACAGCCGACGGAGATTTCCTCCCGGCTAACTTTTTCTACTTTGGCGCCGCGATTCTTGCAGCAAGTGCCGCGATTCATTTTGACGCGAAGGACGTCATTGAGGAAGACGAGGACAAGACCCAAAAGGCGGGCACCGTGCGCACTGCCGCTGCCTTCGCCCTCATTTCCGGTGTTATGTCTCTGTGGTCCGCCCAGACGCTGTACTCGAATGTTAACTATATTGGGGATGTAAAAGCTACAAAAGCCGACGGCAGCATTGTGGACGTCCAAGGCCCTATTGTCAGCAAGGCCCGCGAACTCGGCATGTACGCTCTCATTCTTATTGTGTTTCTTACATTCCAAGCATTTTCCGTTAAGATCTTTGAGACGATTGTTAAGACTTCCGGAAGTTTCGTGGGCCTATTCAAGGGCGTGAAGACTAACACGGAAGATCGTTTCTCCACTCTTCGCACGGAGATGGCTATTGTGTTTGCTCTTGCCAGTGCCGTGCTGTGGGGCTCAAAGGTGGTACAGGGGGGCTCGCCGGCGCTGGGAGACGGCACCCTTGCACCCCTTTGGATCTTGTGGGTCGTTTCCGCCGCGGGTCGGGGTCTTGCTTGGCTGAACGTGCTTGCGGAGGACGACGTTGTGTCTCTCGGGCAGCTCGTCAAGAACGGCAAGAGCAAGCGCATTTTCAGCGACGAAAAAGACAACACAAAAGTGACTATCCCGTGTCTTGGTGCCGTCATCTCTCTTTTCCTCTCCCTTGTTGCTTTTATCGTGTTTATTTTTCACGACAGCAATAAAGCCACCTACAAACTTTTCGGAGACGACGATTACACTCGTTTCTTCCAGGGTCTGACCTTTATCCTCCTGATAGCGCACGTCTTGCTCACCATTCTTGGCATGATTCCCGGAATCGGAGGCCTCGCTGGAGGGCATTTTCACGCCAACAACATTCCGATCTTGCGATTCGGTGTTTCGTCCATTGTCATCTGGTCGATGGCAATGGCTGCGGGCCAAAGCGTCCTTTCGACGGCAAACCAAGCGTACGCTTTCCCCTCTCTCGCTCTTTACCTTACTTACGATATTCTCAGCAAGGGTAGATTCTGAAAAAAGATAACAAAATAATTTAAGTCCAAAATATATTACATTTCGTAGAATACGCGTACACCGCTCAAGTCCAGTACACACTGCATTTAGAACATGTATACACCGCTGTCATTCCCTCGTCTCCGCTCCTTCGTTGCTCGAATTTAAATGCCACGTTTGCGTTTGATTTACACCCTTTGCATTTTGGCAGAGTTGTCGTGCTCAGCATCTTTCGAGGCACGGGGGGCGGACTTTGAGCCGTAGACCGGGTGCCCTCCAAAGCCGACGTTCGGATTTGGCTTCTGTACTGGCGCACGGAGCACACCCCGTATTGTTCGAACACCATCTCCTCTATTTCTCTGACCTTTTCCTCCGCGACGTTCATTTTTTGTTGCAGGTAGGCAAGCGCTTTCAAGCGCTCCGGAGACAGCGGTGGCCCTGACATGTTTGCAGTTTTAGTATAAATGAGGGAGCGTCCACCTTTTTAAAAAAATGGTGGATTTGAGAGTCTGGTCTACAGCAAGCCTTGGGGCGATTATTCTAACGGTTGTCGCCGCTACTGTGTTCTACCAAGGAAAAAAAAGGTTGGATAAATACTCGGGCCACAATAAATTAACCAACCTTTTGTTTGGCACGCAAAAAAATCACCCGGTTTAACAAAAGTATATATGGAGCAGTTGTATTTCCCCTTGACAATAATACCACACCATGACGAATCACGCAGTCTTCCAAATTCTTTCGACGACGCCGCAGGGAGTCGAGGCAGGCAGTGGGTGGTTTAGCAAGGAGGCAAACGAGCTGGCGCGTCAGAAGTTCCCCGAGACGAGCCGCGACGCCGTGTACGGAATCACAAACGCCCACGTGGTTCACGGTAGCCTAGCCTTATACTCGAGGCACAGCGTGGCACGTAAATCAGACCTGCCGATCCAACTGGTCGGAATTTGCCAAGAGGCGGATCTGGCTCTGGTCAAAATCTCAGGAGACGCCAAACATTACTTGGAGCGAAAACTAAATGAGAAAGCTGGCATTTCAAGCATACCCATGCTAGAGCTAGCCGATAGCGATGACTGCATGCCCGCAAAATACGACCACGCGGACCCGGAGTGCCGAGTGCTCGCAGTAGGTTACCCGCTGGGTTGCGAGTTTCAGAGCACCACGACCGGAATCGTTGAGAACTGGAAGAGAATACAGGGCCACAGCGAGTCACTCTTTTTAGCACACACCGCTACGATCCAACCCGGAAATAGCGGGGGGGCCCTGCTTCTGCGCGGTAAAGTTGTGGGTGTCAATTCGCTCAAAGCCACTTCTCAGAATGTTGACAACCTTAATATGAGTATACCTTCTAATACTGTAGCAGCTTATATTCCTCATCTACTCGATGAACGGCAAACAAATTTGACGCAAGCGGTGATCCAACTCGCAAATAGGCTCAACGCGCAGGGGCTCGAAATGACCCTTCTCGAGGCTGCGACGAAAGACGCAAGCTTTTTGGGGGACCCGGCGACCATGGAGACTGCGTACAACGAAGCCATGATGGGAGAGTCCGCGATTTCGCAGGCCATGATTCCGACGAAGCATCGAACGCTGTCGGCGTTCGTGCGCAGGTACGCCCGACAGCCCGGGTTTCACAGCCTGTGGTCTAGAGTCTCCTGCATGATCCACACCGGAGACCACGCGGCGCTGCGCACTATGGCCGTCGGGGACACTTTCAAAGAGCTTCTGTGCAAGCCTTGCAAGGTGTCTCGGAAATGCGACGACTGTGAGCGCAAGAAGAACGACGGACAGGAGCTGATGTGCGGCTATGCTGCGTGCGACAACATGTACACTGCGTGCCAGTCGGCTATCCCGGCAAAGGTCGTGCACAGCGTAACTATGGGATTCGAGTATAAATCAATGACACGCACGACGGCACAAGCCCTCGGAGTTGCCGCCGCCGCTGAGACGGGCGGCGTCATTGTTACGTCGGCTTTGGAATACGGGCCTACGGCTGCTCTTCAGCGATACGACGTAATCACGGCAGTGAAGACGTCCAACGACGGGCTGTGCCACCTAGACGAGAACGGGGAACACTACAAGGCCTCGTGGGGGTTGTCGCTCTCGTTAAGCGACCTCGTGGAGCGAGCTCAGCTAGGAACAGAGGTTGCATTCCAGGTCCACAGAGGACAACAGAACTTGGTGATGAAGTGGAATAAGGAGCAAAGCCACAAACCAAGCTGCAGGGTTCTTGATGCCTCAGAGCAGCATTTGAACTCTTGCGTGACGCTAGGTGGTTGCTCTTTCAAAGTGTTGCGGATGAACGACATGATGGTCCCCGGCATGGTAAACACCAGAGCGGCCAACTACGCTATGGATCCACACAAACGGCATCTGGAAACCATTATTGTGTCCGACGTGTCGCCCGCGTCTGTGGCGTACCACAATTACAGCCTCAGACCCGGCATGGTGTTGGATGAGATTAACCGAACCTCGTTGAAAGAGTGCGAGTCTCCGTGGGTGGCGTTTTGTCAAATGTTGGTGGACTCGGCAAAGACTGGGGTTGCTCTGCTTGCCACCGAAAAAGGCGGAATTGATAGTATTCGAGTGTCACCGCAGGAAGCGGCTTCTCTTACACAGTACTTACAACAAATCATTTGATTTTACACTTTCTATTGAAACTAATTGTCTGACTTCCTCTGGCTGGAATCCACGCCCTCCAAAACTCCCCCTTTCCCTCTTCCCCTTGTGCAAAGTCGAAAATATGTTATCCACCTGCAGTTCCACAAAACAATGGAGCGTAACAGAGAAGACGAAGAGCAGCGCAAAGTAGGGTACGGGCGCTACGTAGACGTCTTGGACGAAAAAAACAGAGCAAGCTGCACTTGCTGCATCACAAAGTGTATTCGCAGCACGCACTGTCCACGACATGCACCTTCGTCGCCAACCCTTGCTTGGTCTCAGTCTGGCCTCCAGCTCTGGAGGCAGCGACAACGGTCTAGACGTCCCGTAAAACGCCGTCAACCCAACATAGATGAAAGTGAGAGCATACATAATGTTTTGTGACAAAAACGGCGCCAGCTGGTTGACAAATACAACAACCCAAACAAGAGGAAGCCCCCATGTCGCAAACCGTTCGGGATACACATATGGCCGGAGGGCGCGTGGTTGGAACATTCTATCAAATTGTGTTTTTTTGGTTAATTATACGCAAACGCAAGCAGATTTGTTTTTGAGAATACGCTGAATGCCAGCACACGCCACAATGGACTTCTTCAGGTATAGTTTACGCTGTTCTAACAATTCTTGCAGGTGTGCTGTGCCACGAGAGGAGACAGCAAGACGCGTTTGTACGGCTGTTACGCGCTCCACACTCGCGCAAGCGCGCTCCGAGCGCAGGGATAGGGGGTCGAGAAGAATGCCGAACTTGTCTGCCATTTTTTTAAATAAAAACAACATTTTGGTCTTAAACGTGCCTTGTCCTAAAACATACGCGTACCAAGTACTTAACCATACTTCATATACAACTAAGTACTGATAGGAATCTTCGGCGGAAAACTTCGATTTTTGGAGGTGTGTGTGTGCACAAAGATTTTGCTGTGTCACACACACAAATTTCCTCAAAAAAATCGAAGTTTTCCGGATCGGTGATTTAGTAGTTTAGTCTATAGTTCGGTACATCTAAGTACTGTAATAATGTGTAATATTGAGTGTTTTAGTATACCTACATACATAAAAGTGGACCATTACCAGAAAAGAGCGAAAAACACTAATTGGGTACGTATTAATACTTAGTTGTATTAGCCCAAATTCACACACAAACTTTTTGCATTTCCGCCGAAGTTTTCCGGGCAAGTACTTAAGCTACGCAGCGACTATCCGTTAAAGTTTTGGTCCCTAGTTAAGCCTGCGGAAAAAATTCACACACACAAATGGTCTTCTTCCGCCGAACGATTTCCCAGTACTTATTTGTACCGTGGTGCGCGTAAGTACTGGGAATACAGGGAATACAGGGAAGGAAATAAAATGGCGCGGGAAATTCCATTTTGAATCCATTTGAATTTGAATCCCGGAAACCCATGTCTCTCCCTCGTGTAGTCAGTGTGCCTCCCTACGACCCGTCTTGCAAGAGCGGGCCCGCGACGCTGCTGTCGGTCGAGGCTAATGATTGTGTCAAGGTCAAGTTCATCGTCAGCGGCGGGAGGGTGTGTGTGGTCCCGCTTTCGCGTCTGAGGGCAAAGGACAGGGAGGCGGTGCTAGAGTGGCGCTCGAGGCAAGTGATGGGTCAGCCCAAGGGGGAGCCCAAGGCGGAGCCCAAGGCAGAGCCCAAGGGGGAGCCCGAGAGGGAGCCCGAGCCCGAGTGGGAGCCGCTCGAGCCCGAACTCTCTACGTGGCACAGGTTGCTCTCGTACGGCGCGCTGTGCAAACGTGGCCACACTATCTCTTGCTCGGGCATGCGGGCGCTGTGGGGGCTTGTGCTGCCGCACAGGGCCGGCAGCTGGCTTGACAAGCAGAGTTCTCTCCCGTTGGACAAACTGTTGTCTCACTTTGTCGATGTGTGGTGGCGGTACTGCTGCGCGTGCTCTCATGCCGATGAAGATAAATTGAACCTCCGCCAGCGCATATTCGTGCTGGAGCTCATGTGTGTCAGGCTGCAAAGAAAAAAGAGCAGGCACACTTGCGTGTTCGGTGCGCTGTTGATGCAGGTCGTCGTCCTCTTCTGCCACGACCAGTCTATATGCTACATTGGGGCGGACCTCGACAACGTTGGCTACAACCACCGAGTGGATTGTGCAAAGATAGGACCCGTCGTCCGAGCCTCGGCGCTGTGCAGGCACGAGAGTACCAGCGAGTGCGTCTCCTTTTCTCTTTCTAAGGTGAGGAATCCCAAGAAGCCCATTGTCTGGCTGCTTCAAAGACCCTCTATGAAATTCCGAAGACTGCGAAAGTACAAACTCTTCTCCAAATTCGCCGACGGAGAGGGGGGCTACACCAGGATGGAACCGGGCACCAACAGGATAATGCACTGGAACGAAGAACTGGAAGATCATGTCTACGCGGAAGACTTTCACACAACTCTGGACGGCGTGGAGTTCAAGAGGTGTGGGGACCAGTTGAGACCCGGCGATACGTGGCTCGAGAGCGGGTCCCGCGAGTGGTTGGTTTTGAGCATAGAGCCCGATGGTTCGTGCTCGCACCCCCCTCATGTAGTTTGCCTCAAGGGCGCGGAGGGGCAGAAAAGGTCGATGCGGTGTCCGTTTGACCGAATGTTCGCGGTGGGCACGACAAAATACTGTGAGGACGCGGTGCGTTTTCTGAGAGGCGCTCCGGACGTGGTGGACACGCTGTGCCTTTCTACGGGCCACCCCCTCGATCAAATGCGCACGTCAAGGTCCAGAGTCAAGATGAGCGAAGTGCCCTGCGACGAGGCACCGATACTTTGCTCTTGGAAAGAGTACCTGCTTTGGAGATGTGCGGTTTCCATCACTGTATCTTTGATGGACAAACAGTGCCAGCGCGTGGCCATGCCCTACGCGAAAAGAGCTAGGCTTGCGTGGCTGTTTGGCAAAGATTAGCGCGAGTTGGGGTATAAGCCTGTTTTATTTTATATTAGTGTGGAAGGAAAGGATGGTACCGATTAGTTTGTTGACGGGATATTTCTGTATTGGGGTGGCGTCCTCTTTGCCCTCGCTAGGGGCTACGTACTTGATGATAGGGGGGTTGGGCATGGACGCTTCTGACATCGCGAATGTTGCGATCTTTTGCAGCATCCCGTGGTGTCTGAAGCCGCTCATCGCGGCGATAAGCGACAAAACGATCTGCTGCTGCGGTTACAGGCGACGCCCCTACGTCAGTCTGTTTTCTCTTATGTGCGGCTTAGTCATGCTCTTGACCCCTCGGTTTTCTACTAGAGTAGAGGACTCTACGTCGTTCGTCGCGTGCCTCGCGCTGACGTCTCTGTGCATCTGCGTCGTTGACGTCTGTTTGGACGGGAGCCTCATGGTCTTGGTTGCCGAGGAGAAAAAAACTGGGCAAGAGGGCGTTTCCCAGGGGCACGCGTGGGCTGCTCGCGTAGCCGGCGCGACGATCGGGGCTGGATGGGGCGGTAAAGTCTACAATTTTAGCTTCACGACGCTCATGATTCTGTCCTCTGTGCTTCCTTTGATGATGACGATAATCGCCTTTGATATTCCCGATGTCAAAGTAAATAGGAAAACCAGAAAGAGTCGTGACGAGCGGGTCTACGACTATACGAACAGGTACAAGTGTACCATTTTTCGGACAACCGTGAAGACTCTCTGGGAGTGTCGTCTGGTTCTCGGGGCGGCTATACTCGTGGCTATTGTGCCGGAATTTAACACCAGCCTCTTCTTCTACATGATTGCGGGGGGCGTCGGACCACAGGCTCTGTCCATGGTGGAGGTTGCGGGAAGCATGGCGTCTCTGGGTGCTCTTTTGATATACAACGCGACCAGGCCAGGCCACCGGCTGAGCTTTGGGTTGGGCATTCTGCTGAACACTCTCGCGGCCTTGGTCGGTATGCTCATGGCGAACGACTCGGTGCCCTGGCTCTTGGAGTCAGCCGCCATCGAGGCTATCATCGCTAGCACAGCGTCTATTCTGTGTTTGATGCCCACCATCACAGTCTTGGGTTCGTTTGCGTCGAAAACAAACTCGGAGAGCACCGTGTACTCCACCGGCTTGTCTATTCTGAATTTGAGCGGCGTCGTCTCGGAGAGCATCGCTTCCCACAGCATGTCTTCTCTGCACATCACCAAAAACGACGTGAACTCAGTTCGAATCTTTGTGGGCTTCGTCTCTATTTTGAGCCTGATGACGCTCCCGACCGCTTTCTGCTTTCCTCGCAGGCCAAAAACGACAACCACCCACATGGTGGAGTACGCTCACCCTGGAATGAAACCCAAGGGGGGGGGGTCAAAGACTCCGCGGCAAGTTTTCACCATGGAAGAGTCTGACTCTTCCGAAGATGATCTCGGTGCGGACACGGACAAGGAAAAGGATGGAGACGAGACGAGGGCGTTATCACCCGCCACCAAGGACGAAAGTTGCGCCGCCGAGTGTGTCTGAAAAGAACCCTATATATACACATTACAAACATTAAAATAAAAGGAAATGTCTTCCGCGTGTGCGTCGGAAAGCTCGGGCAGAATCATCGCCGGCGCGGTGGTTGGTCTGCTTTCGAGCGTGTTTCTAATTTTGTTTATTATTGAATTCTCGAATCGACCCACGCTCGACTTGGCTTCTAGCCTGTACGAAGACACGCCGCTGCTTCTTTTGTGGGCAGACATAGCGGCACTCACCGCCGGGTTTGTGTCTTCTTTTTTGCTGCTTCTCCCCGAGCTCTGCTGCGAAACCAGAGCCAGAGACGATCCCTCGTGCAGAGACGACTTTCGCAGAGAACGCAACACGGCAGCTCTGGTGCTCATCATAACCGTTGTCGTGTTTTCGGCGACCGCGCGCATTCGCGACGTCAACATGAACACGATGAAAAACGACCATCAGGTTTGCGGCGCGCGCAGCTCCATCTACTCCTGCCCGACGCAAAGGGCCAGGCTGAGCGAAGACTATCTGGATTTTTTGAACGTTGAGACGACGTGCTGGTTCAACACAACGGCGCCCGCCGTGGGGGCCTTCACATGGGGCCAGGCGCTGAAGGACGCTTCAGTGTACCCCACATCGGATTTCTCGAAAAAAGAAACGTACGAAACCTTCCCCGAGTTCGCCAACTGCTACTACTGGGGGTGTGGAGGCAGCCTGTGCACTCCGGATGTATACACTCACCATGATATCCTACTCAAACTTGAAATAGCGGTCGCAGTCATTTTTACAGGGCTTATATTTGTCGCCATGTGTGTGGGTCTACCCGTGACCCAGTACGCCTATGTACCCGTTGTGGGAATATCTGGAAATATACAAACGGTGTAAAAAGAGAGGGGGGTTTTATTTTTTTTTGAATAAAACCCACCATGGAGTACACACTATTTGGGCTCTCCTCTTGTGTGTTTGAAGGTGGGGTACGGAAAGCGCTGTTCGAAATTAAAGTAGAATCGACCTCCTTCCTTAAGACGTGTTCGGGATCACAACCAAGATCGCGATCATGGACTCAGGGGCCTACTCGCAGTGGGCCGTATGCGGTTGGCACTCTTTGTGTGCCCCTGCCCTTCCAGCCAAATCCATGGGGGTTTCGTGGGTTTTAGGTGCTGCTGGTTTGAAGTTAAGCTTTGCCACCGGCTTGCTCGTCGGGTTGCTTTTAGGCTGCGCGGCGGGGGCTTTCCTTAGATCTTACTTCGTGATTTTCCATCTGGCTTTTGCGCTAGGGGTTCTAGGCCTTGTGTGGCTTATTTAAGACGATAGTCATTACCTTTTGGTGCAAGCATGGAAGCTCCAGACGCCATGTTTTTCCCGTTGGGGGTGGTTTTCCAGTTCCGCGGAGGCAAAGTGGAACCCGTCCTCGACCCCGAATGCCGGCACGGCGTGCAGTGTGTGCTTCAGTGTGTACAAAAAAGCAATTGGGGTGTGTTTGTCTCAAAATTAAGAAGTATTCTCTCGCCGAAAGCGCAACCCTACTTCCTAACGATTCACAGCCTGGCCATGTGTGACATTGAACTCGCCAGAGGACACGCGACTGCCAAGGGCGTGCGTACGTGGATAAAGCATTACACTTTTTAAAATAAATATATACATTATCTTACACACTATCTAACGCACTGTCTAAAACAAAAACCTGCTGCTGCGCGCGTGCTCCGCCTTATCAAGACGAGAGTACTGGTAAAATCGGTTCGTAGTAGTCGAGTCTTCCGAGTCTTTTACGGCACCTTTCTGGGATGGCGTCAAAATCTTGGAGACGATTAAGCCAATCACCAGTACACCAACAACCGTTCCGATTGAGACCCAGAGGATAGTCATCGAAATTGTAGAATCATCATCCTTCTTCTCCTCCTCGCTCGAAGGTGTGGTCGTCACAAACGTCCTCAGGTTAGCCTCCGCGCCCTCTGCGGCGCTCTCCGCCCCCGAGGCGGCGATGCCAGACTCCTCCTCCCTCGTGGCTGGAATCACCCTGAAAGACAAGGCGTCCGCGCCCGTATCGTCTGCGCCGAGCGTGTACGTCGCGCGCAGACGGCGGGTGCCGCTCGAGTTCGAGTTTTGGAGCACGCGATCGACGACCCACGTAATGTCCACCGTCGTACCCGACAGGGGCAGCGCGCGGAGCGTTACCACTGAATTCTCCTCGTTGGGTCTACCGGACCAGTCCCAGTCTTGATTGCCAATTGTGACCATCTCCGTGGGGTACGCCCTCGACCCCACCAGAGGAATGTCGATACTGCCGTCGTTGGCTCTGTACACGCAGTCTGCCTGGTTTGCGAGGCACAAATCCTCAACAAGTCCCGAACTAATAACCGTGTTCCCGTCTTTTTGGACGTACGTTGGCTTGGATACAACGTGGTCCGTAAAGGCGGTGTCGTCGATGATGAGAGTCAGTTGAATCTGCCCGTCGGCGTTGACCTCCGCCACGTTGCCGGTCACATTACATGTCTGCAGGCTGCTTTCGCCGTAAGCGGAGCAGTCGCTAAGGTGTCTCAGGGCAATACCTCCGGAGGTGGACCCGTCCAATTGGCCTCTGGGGCACGTCATCGAAAAGTCAATACCCATCTGGGCGCGGTAATCCACCCCGTACAGGCTGTATAAAGCGCCAAAGTCCACCTCGCGCTCTGTCTCGAAGTCAACGCAGTTCGTTTCGATTCCTTCGCCGTTGGTCTCGAGTTTCTGACACCCTCCTGTGATCGTCAACGTCTCACCGGAAATGGTCTTTGTAGGCGTTCCGAAAAAGTTCTTTACAAAGGTAAAATCGGTGAAAGTGGACGCGCTCGCCGCGGACCACGAGCCCTCGACCTCTCGGCGGTACAGGGAGGCCTCTGCTTTCATGTACCACTCGTTGTTGCTGGCGTTGCAAAGATCCTGTTTCCACTCAAGATTTTGGATCTGAACGGCAAACTCCATTTCGATCGGCGAAGACACCCGAATGCTGGCAGTGTGCTGTCCCGAGGTTCTGACCCCGAACGACAGTTTACGACCCGAACAGTAGTCCTGAGACCCGCCCCCCGCTAAATCCGCGCGCGTGTACTGGCGCTCCATGAAACCCACGAAGTCGCCACTGTCCCGCTCAAATTTGCAATCTTTCTGGAGGTAATCGAGCCACGACTGCTGCGTCTCCCCCTCACCCTGCTTTGAAAGCGTGGACAAGTTGCCGGCGCCCACGTCGGGGAACTTGCACACGTCTACCGCCGTCTCGTCATCGCATAACTTTCCTTTCAAAGACGTGGTGATTGAAGCGAAATCGTTCACCATACCATTCTGAGACAGAGCCGGCTGTTGTACGGTCACGGATCCTCCCGTGACATCAAAGGCTGTCGCTTTCACGTCGTATTCAAGCTTCAGCGAGTCGCTGGAGACGGTTTGCTGCCACCTCGGGCACTGCACGCGGAAGGTAAACCTGACGTCCGTACCGGTGGTGGTATCAAAAACACCGCCTATGATTGGGGTTGATTTGCTGACAAAAGTGACGGTAGTAAACAGGCACGGGGTTTTGAACTCAAGCTCGAGTTCCTGCCTTGTCTCAAAGGTATCCGCGTCGTCCAAAAAGATTTCCGATACAGCGTCTTTGAATTGCACATTGTCGATGCCCGAGGGCTGTTCCAACCGGATTGCAGCCTTGTGGCATACTGTGTCGGCGTCGTTAAGGTCAGTGTCTATGCACAAGGACTTGGTGCCACTGACCGTTTTGTAACGTTCCGTGGAGCGTCCGGCAAAGTACGTGTGCATGGTCATGAAGTTGACGTGTGAGTCGGCGTATAAATTCTTGTTCACAAGCCCGATATCTTGGTTTACTTGGATGCTTTTGTCAACACGATTTGCGCTCGGGGCCGCCTGCACGAGATTCAGCGAGTAGTCTTTCTGGGGGCACTGTAGTTTGAAGTAAAAATTGTGCGGCACGCCGGTGTCTGGGTCTCCGAATCCGTTGGACTCGTAGTTTACTTGAATGGAAAACCCCAGAGACAATTCTTTAGTTACTGAGTCCGTGTAAGGGTCGTTGCCAACGTTGGTCTGTGCGCAAACGTCAATGTCCTTGTCGTTGCCCAGAGCAAGGTAAAATTCCCCCCGACATTCAGCGCTGTCGAGTTCGCCACCCCCGCATGTCACGTCCGTCTTAAACTCCACGGACGTAGACTGCACGGCTGTGTCCACGCACCCAAGTTCGGAGTTATATTGCGTCGAGCTGCACAGCAACGGCGCCGGTAAGTTCATCCCGGATGGTAGCCCAAGGCCCTTGATAATAAATGCCCGCGGTCCGGTTCCAATTTGGAAGTACGTTACTTTAAAAGTAAGATCTTTCGAAGTCAGAATCTTACCCGATGCAAGCGCCGAGCCTTGGTCAAGAATCGTCGTTGCCGCTCCGTCTTTCCCCGGAACGGCGACGTCGTGGAGACTTTCCTCCGCCATTGGACGCGGGTTGAGACAGTACGTGTTCACGGCGTTTCCGTCCGGTTGTAAGAAGCCGGTGTCGGAGGCGGGGGGCGTAAAGGTACTTTCGGAGCAACTAGTCACCGACCCGTCGAAAGTGTACGTCTCCGGGTCGTACCCCTCGTTGGTGCACATGGCATCGCAATTGGGGTCGGATTCCGCCGCGTGAATGTCGATCACGCCGTCGTAGGCGCGATTGTTGCCCAGGACCTTGAGCGTGTGCGATCTTGGGCCGCCGATCTGCGTCCACTCCGTCGCCGCAACCGCGCCGCACGCGGCGTCCTGTCCAAAGGCGTCGATGTCGAGGCTGTCGCCGCCGTTTTTCACCTTTGCGGCAATAGTGTACTCGATCTCGGGGCAGTCCGGCTCTGCGACGCCGCTGTTAGTCGTGCCGCAGTATTTGCCTGCGCTAACAGACATTATGAGGTCGTTGGTGTACAGCAGTACGCAGTAACGCGCGCCGGCTTCGTCGTCGTAACAGTCCTCCAGCGTCACGCTGCCATCTCCCGCCTTTACCTTGAGAGTAGTGTCGTTCCTAATGTGCACTTTGCTGGCGGGCAAGTGCAGGCCAGTGTTGGCGCCGGCGTCGTCGTTGGCGATCACCACTTTCAGCCTAATCGGGGTTTCGGAACCCTTTGCAGCGCTGCCGGGTTTAGACGAGTCCTGCACGCGCCACTCCGTGGTCTCCCAGTTAGAGTTCGTCTCGTACGCGATCGCGCCGTTGTGTTTTGTGTCGCCGCCCAGGCTCCCCGTCGCAGTCGTTTGGCTCACTTGGTCGTCGGTACCTTTACCGGAGGTTCCCTTCGTGTAGACGTAGTGTGCCTCCACGACGGCTTCCAACAAGTAGGGGTCCTGCTCGCCGCGGTCGGACTCGCCGCAGGGCGTAGCTACAGACACCGAGTAGTCAATGGTGCGCCCCGCGGACTCGCAGTTGTACGTTTTATCTTCGCCCGTCGTCGTCCGGGCGAAAGTTGCACTAGCCGTGCCCATGAAAGCTGTGTCAACGCTGTAAGCTCTTTCGCTGGTGCCCGCCTGCCCGCCCGCGCCAACCGTCACTGCGGCGTACGCGGCGTTGTCCACAGCAAAGACCTGGTGTGCTTGGCTGAGCGAGGCTATGGCGTCGTTCGTGTAGGTTTTGACGGCGATTTTTGTGTCGTCGGAATACCGATCGTCGAGAGAATCCGTGGTCACGGTGTACTTCACGTCGAGCACGGAGCTCAGGCACCGCACCGCTTTGAACCCGTTGGTTCGGCAGTACGTGGAGGCGGCGGGGTCGGCAGCCGCAAGGCCATTTTTCCTGCTTAACTTGCAATTGATCGATGCTTGGCCAACCGTCACAGCGTCGTCTTGCCCGCAGCAGAATGACTTCACCGCGTAAAACTGGTTGCTTGGGCTCATCTCCCCCAAGGCGAGAGCGGTGGCGTCGTTCGTGCCATCAAGGTTAGTTTGCTCGTCGGCGTCAGCTGAGTCCGCAAGATCGCCGACGTCTCGGAAGGGCGACATAGTGCCCACCCCGGAGACGTCGGTAAACAAGGCGTTGGGTGTATAGTACCCAGTCCCGTCGGTGGCGAGCGCGGCGGCTTTGACGCGCGTTTTAGTGAGGATGGAGGCATTGCGAGTTTTGAACCGATCCGTGGTGGTAAACCCATCAAAGTCTTTGGTGGTGCTCTCAGGGCCTCCGCGCCACTCGATCTTATCGTCCGCTGCGAGCATCAACACGTTAAAGTTGCCTGTGGCTCTGTATTTTTGAGGGTTTGTGTCTACTAGAGGTTCGTTGCTGATGGTTGCCTTGAAACCGCTGAACGTCGTGCCGTACAGATTGGGCACGTTGAACGTGATGTCTTGCACGGCGGTGGCTTTGGCGTTGAGCTGATATACCAAATCGTTTGTTGCGTCGGTGCCGCGGGACAGTGAAGCTAGCGTTTGTGGATTTGTCTGCGCGCCGTTGGTGATGGAGCAGGGGTCAGCTCCATCGGCGCGGTCGGACAGGCATGAGTACGTCGCCGCGAAATTAAACGTGTCCGCGAGCAGGTCGTCGAAATTCGACGTGTTCACTTGGAAATCGAAAATCGTCCCCTGAACGGTCAGCTGGTCAGTGTCGGTTTTGCAAATGTCTCCGGAAGCTCCGTCCCGCGTTCCGCAATCTACGTTGGTCACGGTGTGGAAGCCAATTTTCACGTTTGAAACGATTGAGGCGGCGCTGTCTGAGGTGATATCGGGCACGATTTCGCTCTCAACCATGGTGCCCACCGGGTTAGAACCCTGAGACTGGCACTTGATTTTCGGCGCTATTGCGTAGTACTTTGCCAGCGGCTTGTCGAACGGAAGGTACGCGTTGTCGCTCACGACGCTCGCGTCGCGAGCGTATTTCTTGCAAATACCGTAGTCCAACGCAGCAGCGTCGGCAGTGCACAAGTCGGCAGCCCACTCGGCGTATTCCTGGGTAGGGACCGCGCTGTCGCTTACACTCATCCAGCCTCTCTCTATGAGAATAGAACTTTGGATACCGGACACAAAAGTTCCCGATTCCGAGTCCCACTCACAGGTAGCGGCTTTCGGGGTGGGCAGACCGTGAAAGTGATCGGCGGGGGTTCTGCCAGCGTCTACGGAGGGCTGATCCACGCTAGGGTCGGGAAACCGCACCTGGTCGTGGAAGTGCTGGAACGCCGCGCTGTACCTGAACTCGCGCTTGGCAAGGCCTCCTGGGATCAGGCTGCCCACGGGGGTACCGGCTTTGTCCTTCGAGAAGAGAGTGGATCCGTCCGCTACCAGATCGTAGAAGAAGGCATACTCCGAATTCGCGCTGTTGCTATCGAGTTCTTTAAGAAACATTTTTGTACTACTAGCTACGTTTGAACTAAAACCGTCACAGCGAATGTACGGTTGTGCGGTAATGCCCAGACGCCCCGTGTGGAGTTTCTTCCCATCAGTACTTTCGTACCTGTAAGGGTAGGACGAGTAGGGCACAACCACTGTCGCCAGTCTACTATTGGCCAGAGTGAACGGCACTTCATCAGGCGCGGCGATCGTCGAGTTTCCGGTGTATGCACCCAACTCGGTGTCATTGGCGACGTATACGTTTGCATCCATCTGCAGTGTACGGTCGGATGCTCCCTTTACGTGGGAAACAATCACGCCCAGTTTGCAGTCTTGAGAGTCATAATAATTGTCATCCAGTGTCACCGCAAACTTAATATTAGTCCCTTCGCGAGTAATGGAGCCCTGTCCATTAGATCCGGCTATTGCGTAAGCCGTGGGGTCAAGTTGTATTACCACGACATTATCTTCGGTAAATCCGCCGTTGTGGGCCGTTTTTGGTATCTTTGAGCTCGCCGTGTACGTCGGAAGATTTTCCAGACGCCTTGCGCCGCAGATAGTGTGCGTGCAGGGAGTCATGCTCAAATCGGCCACCAGTCGGCGCTGCGAGTCGGGTCTGCCTGCCGCGAGCGCGGCAAGAGTCGCGGTCGCCAGTAACGATGGCATTTTGAATTTAAAATCGCTCTTGGTCGGATCCAGGAGCGTTGTCTTTAAAATGTACAAAGTCTTCTTAGTATATAGTGTTTTTTTTCCTTTCACAATTAGAATAGAAAGTATGGTTGTGTCGGGGTAAATCGCGATGTCTTATTTATAGGATCCAAAATTTCGTCGTGAGAATACATTCACATGAATAATAAAAGGAAACCGCGGGTTCGGTTCTCCACATGCGCGGACGACCACAAGAGTCCCCAGTTGGTGCGCCGCGGGTCCTACTTCTCAGGTTGTCGCGTGGAGGCCACTGTGGTGGGGTTGGGTGTGTGCTTTTTGGTCGTTTGCTTATTTGCGATTACTTTTTTTCTGAGCCAGTCCGACGTGACGGTGCAGGGCACTTCGTGGTTGTGGGGTCAAAAGGGCAGAGAGTGCAAGAGAGACAAAGATTGCACCACTCGCCTTCGCAAAGATTTCGATTCGTTGAGCTGGGGCCAGTGTTTGCTCCCGCCGAACGGCACGGCGGTTTGCGTGGACTACAAGTGCGTGGACCCGGCTCCCCGCCCGGTCGTTTTGGCTGTGCCCTGCGACGACGAAAAGTGGTGCACCGTGAACGACAAGTGCGTCCCCGGGCAGGGCCATTGCGCGGGCGTGACCCGAGGTTGTCACGACGTAGACTTCTGTACTCTGGAAACGTGCTCGGAGCACCTAGGTTGCGTCAGCATGGACGCGGAGGTTAGCACCGTATGCGAGAACAGTTGCGTTTCCGACGAAGACTGTCGGTCCGAGTACTACTGCGCGAACAGCAGATGCGCAAACTTCAAAACGTCGAACGAAAGTCTTTTTTTCTCTGCGTACGAAATTGTGCCGTGTGAGGACTACCCGGACGGATACAGCATGCTGCAGCACTACATCGTGTACGAGAACGGCTACTCTTTGAATCTCCACGAGAACCACGAGAACGCGGGCGTTCGGTACCGCGCGCTGCGATCTCCGGACGGCGTGTTTTTGCCCGAGCCGCCGACTTCCGACGGCTTTGCCGTGCCTCTGGTCTCCGTGGCTGGCGTGCAAACGAGAGTTGTTCCTCCTGGGTCTGGAACCCCGGCGTACTCCGAGATAACGCTGACAACCCGAACGGCGTGCCAGTCTTTGCCCGACGAGAGCACGTGCCTTACGAAATGGATGAACCGGCGCTACGACTTTGAGCTAGACTTGGAAGATTGCGTGATAGACCCCGAAGATCCGCTGGGGCCCACGCGAGGCACGACTTTGGGAGAGTGCCTACCCGTCAAAATTCGCAGAGCGTACTCTATGAATTTAGATTTGATCGATTGTCCCGTTTTTTCGCACAGGACTCTGATACCGCCCTTGTCGAGGCTTCGTATGCAGTCCCCTGGCAAAAAGGAGGAAACGGACGTGGTACTTGCAGGAGACTGGGTGCAGGCGGTGGTGGAGATGGACGCCGAGCAGCAGCGCACGTTCCCCATTTTGGCCAAACAAAGCCCGTTCTTGACCTCGGCGGTCGTGTGCGTGGTAGACCCATCCCACAGACTGGCGGGGTGCGCCACCGGCGAGCAGACCGACAACTGCCCCGTGCGCGGGTGTCTGGGGTGGAGCGGGATTTTTAACGACAACTCGCCTCTGACATTACTGCGAGAGTACATGGCGGACTCTGAGAGGCTGTCGGCTGCCGTCCAGGACGGCGTTGAGTTCTGCAGGGGGCTCGGGTACATGGACGAAGGGTGCGTGCCTGGCGTGTGCTCGTGGGGCGCAAACGCGTACCAGCCGCCGTTCGGGAGCGCAGACGGCTTCCAGTTCCGCGCCGAGGGCCTGGCGGGGCAGACCATCGTCGTGGACGCAGAGTTCAGAATGCAGTACTGCGGCGAGGGGTCAAATGCCACTTCCGGGGGTCGAAGGTTGTCCTCGTTCAGCTATCGCAGTTCTGCGGTGTTCAAACTTCACGGACCGACGCAAGTGAGTGATTTGGAGCCCTCCAAGGTTTGAAAAGGCGTGGGGAAATAGAGAATACCGGGTAGAGTATAAACCGCCAGGGGCCTGCGTATATGTAAGCCATACAATGTCTAAATTTGATATATTTACTACTACGTTGGCCAGTGCGGGCCCTAACCTCAAACATGTCTTTGTGAGCCCTTGTCATGCCTCTAAGGATACGTTTTCCGCATGCGCGATCTGCATCAAATACGGGGTACACTTCACACACTATTTCCAGGAGTCGTGCCTGTCCGAGTGCTACCGCGTCGGAGAAGAAGTCGATCTCACCGAGGAGCTCAAAAAACTCCGCCAGAAGTACTCGTGCCTGTACACTCGCTTTGGCGCGCAAGACATCAAAGACGTGCCGGGCAGCTTTACACTGCAGGCGTGCGTTCCGAGGGGAAGAAACTCCGCCATGACCGTGGACGCTCATTTTCTCCCAAACGGGAAAGTGCTTACCTTTGATCCAAACCTATACTGCGGCTCGGGCCAGGCAGTGTTGCTGCAGCGGACCTCGTTTCGCGGCGCGAAGACCTTCGACGCGGAGATTCTGAACGGGGAAGCTAAATCTTCGTTCGAAATGAGACTCGTCAAGAACTGCCATTTGTCAGACTTGCAAAAGTGGGGCACCGAGAACAACATGGTTGTCTTTCGAAGCTCGGAGCTTGTCTCGAGCAATCTTCTTTTCAGGGCGTACGACGAAAGTCTTGCAGACGGCAAAACACCGGAAGAGGCGTGGGTGGTCATAGCCAAAGCGCTTACGGGGGAAGACTCCGAAGAGGAAGACGAGCCACAAGGCTCCGACGTAGACGAATGGGTCCCCGACGGCTCAGAGTCGGACGAGAGCATGGACAGCTGTGAAGAAGATGAAGAGGAGGAGGACTTGCTCGAGTGTCTTCGCGACTAACGCACCCGCTTGTAATGATTCGTCACAAGCGTGTGCACGAAAGACGGAAAAGACGTCATTTGGTTTCTGCCGCGCTCGAAGTCGTAACAAGCGGCGCACACTTCTTTCGTGCTCGCCGCGTCGAGGGTCAGATAAGTGCGAAGAAAACTATCGGGCGGTGGAGTTTTGCACGCGGTAACGGTAAATGTTTGAGGGTCATAAGTAAACATCCAACTCACGTAATAAAATATAGCCGCCATCATGTACAAATGATCTTCTGTCTGCAAAAGTGTATTGTACGCGTCAAACATGTACTGTTCCATTTTAGGTGAAGTCTTTTTTGCATAGTCCACAATCTCCCTCATGCAGGCTTTGCCGTTGGCGTTCAACCAATCGGGCCACAGCGTGAACTCCAGCAGAGGGTCTGCGCTTATCTTACTCAGGCAAGAAACCGAAGAAGATTGGTGAGTCGCGCTCTCCCCGGTCTTTGGAAGACGTTTCTTTGCGTATTTCTGCTCAGCGGCGGCAGAGCAAAGAACCTGGTCGCCTAGCATGATAGCGAACCACTGCACGCGCACGTCGTCCGCGCTGGGCTCTTCAAAGTACAGGGTAGACATTTTTTTAAAAAAAAAACACACTGATGATGTTCAGATAGTTTTCAGATACTGGGAAGTCTGTATATAGGACCCCCCTAGTCCTATTATATGTTGTGCAGTGCTATTACATTACGCAGTTATGGTTTCTCTCATATCATCTTTCACAGAAAGACTGCTGCTGCTGCTTGGCTGGGATAGGGTTGAGAGTAATCGCACGCATGTTTACACAGAAAAAAAACCCGCGAATGGTTTCATTCGCCAGAGAAAGCGCAATTCCGACGCAAAAACCAAGGAAATGTTTGCAGACGCGCCCACGTTGGCTCCCGTGCGAATCGTAAGCCAAATTGCTCGCAGTTCGTCCACGAATGCTTGGACGGCAGATGCTTTTGACACGGCAGTCACCGGGACAGTCTAAAATATTTTAAAGGTATAACTGCTTGGACGGCAGATGCTTTTGACACGGCAGTCACCGGGACAGTCTAAAATATTTTAAAGGTATATATGATTGCAACCCAAGGACAATAGTGCAGTATGTCCTTGTTGCGATCCAGCGGCGCGCAAGTTCAGAACCCGCAGTATGTGTTGACAGGGAAAAAACAAACACAAAGACGCGCTGCAAGCTCCGCCCCTTCCAGTGTCGCCTCGTCAGTCGCTGCCGCCTCTGGCGGTTCAATAAGAAGAGTCGCGGTAAATCGACGCATGCGTTCTGAACGTGACTTTAAGCGTGCTCTTGAAAATGCAAGAAACCCCTATTTGGAGGGCAGGGACACAGATTTGAGCACAGAAGAGCTGCGTGCTAAACCTTGGTCTTCGGATCAAAAAAAAGCATACGAGAAGGTGGTGCGTCAAAACATAAAGCACCACAACTCTGCCTTCGACGACAAAGGAAGGTACCATGTGGTAAAAACCGCAGAACAACTGTATGTTCTTGCACGAAATCGTGCAAGAATTGAAAGTAATAAACAGTATCAAGCCAACACGTTTATTGAAGAAATGAAGAGCGTTCGCACAAAAATCGGACCCTGGAGCACTGGCAGGTATATAAATCAAATCAGAATGCGTGCATATTTTCAAGAAAACGAAAGATACGTATATTTTTCAAATAAAGGAAGATCCGTGCTTTGCCATGCACAAAATACGCGCGTGGGTGGTTTAGGTTACAGCAAAAAACATCTGCTGAAAGCCGGGCTTTTAACGGAACTAAACGAGTGGATATGTTGGAGAAAAAATTCGAGAGACCAACCAACAGAGGGAAGTAAATACGATTTAACGCTGATTAGCAGTATTCTCAGTTGTCTTATCGGTGGAATTGTTGTCGGGGAAGACATGCAGTTTTTCCCGTTTTACAAGCTTGATAGAGTCGGCGCAAGCGGTGGCGTGACCGTAGTGAAGGATACTGTCAAAAATGACGCGTTCAGAAGATCGTTCAATGAAAACCCAAAAATGCGATGGAGCCTGAAACACAAAGATTACGATGCAAACCCGCCAAGGCAAGGCAGGGCGGCTTTTAAGAAAACATTGGACATCTGGGGCGAGCTTGGCGGGCTAAAGTTGTTAACAACCTTGGAAAAGTTGGTTGAGGCCTTTAATAGCCGGCGCACAAGCAACAAGATACGTGGGTCGGGTTCGAAAGATGTTAAAAAAGAACTCTGTAGACGTGGCCGGCTTCTTGCTTGGGAGGGGGGGGCCGAGAATCTAGGTTGGTCCGATGGTCTGTATACGCCCGTTTGGTCGAGAATTCACCACGCTGTAGAACAATGGCAAAATGTTAGGATCACCGAGGGTCTCGAGAGCCGAGACACGAGGAGTGAGCGAGAAGAGCTATGGCAAAATATTACGATCACTGAGGGTCTCGAGAGCCGAGACACGAGGAGTGAGCGAGAAGAGCGAGAATCAAATTAAAAACAAAAACCATTTCCATTTTTTCCGTCGTCGCACTGCTTTATATTACAACTGTTGAAGCAAGTTACCGGGTTCGTGCTAATGTTAAAACTGTGCGGGCCGCAATCCGATGTCACCTGAAGCCCGGGGCAGGGTGAGCACTGTGATGTTGCAAACTCACCCGCACAAGCTTCACAGCCTTTACCGGCAAAGAACCCAATACCACCCGGTTTTGTATCGCTGTCGCAGTCGCAGTAAGCCTCTGTTCCGTCGAATTTGCAAGCGCCCCGGCTAGAGCACACGCCGACGCCGCCCCACCCTCCGCCGCCCTCGCACGTTATTTCGCAGTTGTCTCCAAAGTACCCCTCCGCGCATCCCTGCACCGCCCCGTCGTCTCCTACTATTTTTTCACAGTATTCCCCGCTGTACTTGGGAAATCCGTCTCCGGCGAGCGTGCCCAAGGGTTTTCCACAGACACACTGCAGCGAGTCGTACTCGGAGGCCCATCCTAACCCTACATCCACATAATACGGCTGGCAGCTCCCTCGACCTGAACAGACGGATTCTGCCCACAAACCGTTATAACCAGGGCAAGACTGGCACCTGGGTGCCTGAAATCCTGCTCTCGAGCATTCGCAGTCGGTGGACCCCACGCGTCTTTCCAGGGCGCACACCCTTCCTTCGCAAACCCCGCCAAGGCACTGGTCGTTTTCTAAACATAAGGCCCCCTCGAGGCCCCCCTTGCCCCAGGAGCACACGCCCCGACAGTTGTAGCTGTTCTTGCAGTCGTGGTCGTACAGGCAAGTCTGCTGGCCGTTGAAGGTGAACGTCGCCGGTTGTGCAAGCGCCACGTCGGCATTGGTTTCTCGCACCTTGGCGTTGACGTCGCCCCACTGCGCGCAATTTTCCACGGGGTCGCACATGGTTCCCGACCTGCCGCCCCCGAGTGGCTGGTCGTCTTTACAGCCCGGGAACACGGGGCCGCATACCATGGCACCCTCGTCCGTGAGAAACACCGAGCCGTCGTCGTTACGCCTGGGTTCAAAATTAGGGTGGCACTGCTTACAGTCGCTCCCAGTATATCCGTTACGGCAAAGGGAGCAATCCCCGGAGGCGTCTGGTTTGAACCTTTCTGTGCAGCGCGTGCACTGCCCAAAACTGCTGTCCATGGTTCTGTCGCTACACCTTGAGCAGGTCATATTTTCGCCGATCTGCCACCCAAAATCGCACTGGCACGTAGCCGTGGTCTCGGAGCAAACCCCGTTTCCGCACACGCAGTCTTCGGTCTCGCACACTCCCGCCAGGAACCCAGGGCAGGGCACGCAACCGCCATTCGAGTCGGTGGCGTGCCAGGGTTGGCATGGGCATGTGTCCAATACAAACGGGTGATCAAGCAAGAAGCGTAGCACCCCAAATGTCGCGACGCCCGCGCCCCAAAAAAGCGCGAACAGTTGTTTTGTCGTGTGAGTGTACGTTTTAGGGGAGCACCCGTCAACGCCGAGCACGACGGAGAGCGAAATAAAGGACTGCAGGGCGATGCCTGATCCAAGCAGTATAAAAATGTTAGCAATGATGTAGCCGGCAGGAATCGGAGGCGGAGTGTACTCGGATTGAACAATAAAACCCACTCCCACAATGCCAAGAGCCAGGCTTGCAAACACTAAAATTGTGTTGACAATGGATATGATGAATTCGGGATCCCCATCGTAGCTGCCTGCTGTGGGGGGGTCGTCCGACTTGCCACTTTTCATTGCGACCTCTCCTTTGTTTGGAATACAGAGCTCGTCTAATATACATGTTAAGATAAAATTCAAATTAAATTAATTTTTCAGCTAGTTCTCTGGGAATATTAAGGTACGTGCCGTCGAATATGTCTGGGTTGAGAATTTTGTACTCACGGCGCATTTGAACGAGTTTTGCAACCGATATGTCGTTTGCCTGCAGTCGAACGAGGTCTTGTTTCACGTGCTCCGGGTAGGATACGCTCATCTCGGAGGCCTTCACGTGCGCGGCTGTGGGGGTCATCCGAAGCACGTCCGCAGTAGGAATAGCAGCAGACTCCCTATCGTCGTTACCGAAGTTGCCAAACCTCATCCTGTACACGCTGCAAGGCTGGGGTAGCACGTTCTGCCAGTTTTCGATGGGTTTTCGGAGAGCGAAGCCGTTGACGGTGGTGTCTCCAATCCACTTGGCTCTGTTGTAAATGCTGTCCCTTTGACTCGGTTCCAGCGAAACCACGTCCACGTAACCGTGGGACAGCAAGTTGGAGGGGTAAAACTTGCGCGTCGAACACGCCGGAAACTCCACAAACCCGTGCAGGGGAGATACGTGGGTAATACTACCCTGCGCGCTCGGCACGGCACCGTTGAGGTAGACGACGTTGCCCGACTTTCCTCTCATGAAGCAGTTGCTGGTCTGGGTGTAGCAGGCGTCTATGGCGCCAAACTCGGAGGCCAGCCTGGCGTTCCTATCCGACGTATATGCAGCTAAATTTTCGTACGTCTTTTTGGCCCCCTTGCCGAGCGTCTTTCCCTGTATTTTCTTCGTGGCGGAGTCCTCGTAGGCATTCCGGATTTGCACGCCGCTGGTTACCCAGCCGTGTGTGAGCGCACGGGACAGTTTATTGGCAGACGTGTTTACGATTGTGAAACAATTTATCTCGCTGCTCCCAGTTACCGGGTCGAATCCGGGCTTTTCGTACACGCCGCAGACAAGATTTGAATCACTCGGCTTCAACATCTTGGACGACAGCTTTTTGTTTACGCCGCCCTTAGCCATAGGGTAGATCGCCGTACTCTCGCCGTATAATCCGTTCAGCCATATCGCATCACTCGGAGATAATTGGTACGCGCTATCGAGAATGACCGCAAGGCCAGTGCATCTGATCCCTCCAGCTACCGCGGATTCGCAAAGACTTTTATTGAAGTTTTCGAGAAACGTGACGGATTCCACCATTTCCGCCTGTGTGGCAAGTACGTGAAGCACCGCGTTCTTTGCCTCCGTTACAGAAACGGGTGGCTTTTTTCCATACAACTTCGATGTGTGATCCACCACTTTTGATTGGATATTTTGCAACATGCTTGACATGCTCGAAAGTGTCTCGGGGGTTCAGCACACAGGTGAACCTTGTGTATATACCTTTCTCAAAAATACGATTCGTGTTTTTTTGAAAGTATATAGGATCGTGTTCGATTGAGCTTGCAGCATTTGCACACTTAAAAAGCTTCGTCTTATAAATCATTATGTCATTGCTCTCCTCGAAAAGACGACAGCAGCAGCCACAGGTGGTGAGCAGCGATATGTTTTTCAACTTTACCCCGCAGACACACCCTGGAGTCGTCAGTACAAGCGAGGAATTGAAAATTCAGCAGAAAGTGATCAAAAACATGCAGGCTGATTGCTCAGAGCTCTTCACGAGCAACACAGCCGTCAAATCCGAGCAGAACGGCAGGGAAGTCTACCACACGAGTGGTATTTACGGTCAGGGCAAGAACTCTATTTCGCTCCAAGAACTCAAGCAGACCATGGACCAATTCAATCTGGCTTGCAGCGTTTCCTTCTGCTCGCCGGCGTCCAACACGACCACACTTTCCATGATGGATTCCTCTCACCTGTCGAAAGAGAACTTGGAGGCGGGCCACGCTTATTTGGAGGCGGGAGATAAGGCTGTAATGCTAGTGAGCTTCAGCAAAAAGGGGAAGGAGCACTACATCGAATCCGTGGACTACCATTTAAAGGCTATAGATGAAGAAGAGTAATTAATTTAGTTTTATTTTCATACTGTTCGTACTGTTCGTACTGTTCATACTGTTCATACTGTAGATCTACTGGTCCGCCGCGGACGCGGACGGAAATCTGTACTTGACACGCAGCTGCATGCTGACGCTATGTGGTGTCGAACTCGGCGCTATATTACTCTGGAGATGCATTTTCATGTTGGAAACTGTGGTGTACGGCATAAGGCTGATAACCTGTGTCCAAAGCTGCGAGATCACACTGTTGACAATAGGCTTCGAGATACGATAGAACTGTTATGGAGAGAGAGTGGAATATTATATTAGAGGGAGATCCAAGAAAGTGTGTTGAAAACCGTGATGAGGGCAACAATAATGAGAAATTTTTAAACTTACGCCGTCTTCCACCAGTTGTTCTTGGTCGGGATGGAAACCGAAACGATCTGTAAATAGAGAATTGGAAGAAAACAACGCGTTAATCAAATGAGTGACCAAAAACACAACGCTAAACAAGCAATGTTCACCCGCCATCTTGATTACTCACCCCAGTTCTTAGAGACCACTTTACAGACAACCGAGTCTTGCGGCACGTAGTACAAGTCGTTTGTGACCGGCTGTTGAAATGTGTGTGTAAAAAGGTTTTTACCGATGTGAATGTTATGTGAGCGGGATGGATAAAATAGTGTATTCACGGGGGTGTTCTTCGCAACAAAGATGACTTACCACGATGCCCTCCCAGAGCTGAGACTCCTGTTGTGCGTAGATTCGTAAAGTTTGTTATTGATGTGAAAGTTGTGTGAGCGGGATGGATAAAATAGTATTCACGAGAGTGTTTCTTGCAACAAATATTACTTACCTGTGAGATCCCGCTGTAATCAACCATATGGCGGGACGTGAGAGTGTTGTGTGTAGGAGTGTAGAGACTTGCGGCGGGCTCGTGGCGGGCCCTCTCATTGGGAAGCAGGGAGCATAGGTTCGTAAATTTATTGTCCTCGCCACTACTCGAAACGTGCTCATTATCGCCAGCAAGATCCGAGGAGGTTTGTGAATAGAGCCATCCGGCGTCGTTCTTCAGACCATGTTTCTGCTGGTGCGAATCAAACAGATTCATCCCAACTGTGACGCGTTTTGGAACATCGCTGTACACATTAACAAGATCAATGCCGGTTACGATCACCTTGTTCGTATCCACAGCTTCGGAGGCGCCCTGTGAAAAAATGTGATGGATATTGTCCGAAAGGTTGACAGTCTTGCCAAGAGCAAGTTCCGTTGCAGAGCAGCTGGTATCCACCACGATCTGACAAGAGTGTACATCTCCAAGATTTGTCGTATTTGAAGGCGCCGCCGAAGCGTTCTGGAACACAGACCCCTCATCAAGTGCGGCGGGATCGTCCAAAGCTAAGTCACCCACATTGGGGAGAGCAGCCGGGGCAGGAGGTGCGGCCCCGGTTGTCCGTTTGTCAGAGCTGATGCGTGACATGATAGTTCGAAACAGCAGTAGCACAATAGCAGTAGCACAAAAGCAGCAGAGTTGTGTGGTGAATCGAAGAATGTACCCCCCTCTCTTATATACAACTAAATTTTTTTTTTAGTCTTCGAAAATAATCACTGTCAAGTTTGTGTATATATGATTAGCGCACTTTGTAGGAAAACAAACCAGAAAGCATTGATGAGCGGAGGTAGATTTAGCGCCTATGACCTTACCCCGTCCAGTGCCACAGAGTTCACAGCGGAACGCCTCTTTGCGGTGCTGAGAGAAGAGAAGAGACAACACAGAGTCATTTTTGCTGGGTTTAGAAAGGTGCCGTTGAGCTACTGGTTTATGCAACGCGTCAAATCCTATCTTCTTCACATGAATGTAAAAGTTAAGGACGCAAATAAAAACGTCATTGACTTTTGCCTGAGAACGAAGAAAAATAAAGAAACCAAGATCTTCATGGTGGTGAACTCTTACATCAAAAAGCTCGAGGGACGAAAAGAAGAGTACTACGTAGGGTCTTCATGGTTATCACAGGCTGTTCACCTTGCATACAATTACCTGGTAACCAACCACGGGTGCAGAGCTCCGTTGTATGCGTTTGTCAAATCATTAGATCCTATGCAAGGGGTCCCGTACGATCCCAGATTCATTGGTCCCAGAAAGAAGAACAGAAAAATTCAATATTTGGAGAACCACAGAGAACATTTGAAAATCCAAGAACAGTTTTTGTACCTGATAGCGCAGTACCAAGCCGCAAAGGAACAAAGAGAAAAAGACGCAAACCAAATCAGAACAAACCCACAGCGCCTGATGGACATTGAGATGGAGAAAATGCACATTGGATTGTTTAGGAGCTACGCAGCGGAAATGGGCACCGTTTACTGGGACAAGCCGTACATGTCCACATCCACAAATACCAGAGGGCCTGCGAGGGGCGCCATCGGAATGGTCGGCTCTCACGGATGTCCCACAGCCAAAGAGCTAGAGGCCTACAAAGAGAAATTGCGCACATTGGGGCCACGGCGCAAAAAACACAAAAAAAAAATTGAAGTACCACTCCAAGCCGCTCAGACCGCGGAGGTGCTTGCTCTTAACCCACGACGCCGGAGGCAAGCCGTCGTTGCACCACAACAAGGACTGCGAGTTCGAAGAAGACGACGCCGGAGGACTCCACCCGCGCCGACACCCGAGCTGCCACCCCACTTGCAAGACTTTCAAGAGCAGCAGAAAAAGCATTGGCCAAGCGACAGCGAACCGGACAACGACGAAACTAGATTTGTAGACGCAAACGATATTAGCAGCGTCAGCGGCAGCAGCAGCGACAGCGACAGCGGCAGCGACAGCGGCAGCAGCAGCGACAGCGGCAGCGACAGCGACGCGGAGGCTGCCGCCAATCTTGAATCTCCACCGGACAGTCGGGATTTTCGGAAAACCGTCCCAAAAATTTCCGTGGGAATGGTTGGCGCACTATAAGCTTGGCATTCAAGGCCTTTGTGCAACACACCCCCTTTTGAATCACCTCCGATCATGACTAAGGCACCCGTAGTAGGCAAGTCGGCTAAAGTAGCCCCCATCTCCCGGCCAAAGAAAAAAAGGTGCAAGGGAAAGGCGTCGCAGCGTAAAGCCATCAGCGAAATTAAGAAATACCAGCAAGGGAAACACGCTGTTAGTACGCTTATCCCCCGCTCCTGCTTTTCCCGTTTGGCTCGCAAAACTGCAAGTAAATACGCGTGGGATTTGCGCTTTCAGGATGAAGCTCTCTCTGGGCTGCAGACGGCGTGCGAGGCGTACCTTATCGATCTTCTCAACAACGGGAACAAAATCGCATCCTGCTCTGGGCGAATGACCTTGCAGGCTAACGACATTCGACTAGCGCACTCGATTTCCACTGGGGGTGACTTTAGTATGCTCACCGAAGAAGAGAAACTAGCCGAAGACAACGGCGCCGCCGGTCTTGAAGCCTACGAGCAGTCGGACGAAGATGATTTGTCCCCGGGGGGGGAGGGTGAAGACGACGACTCTGGCGATTCCGAAGACGAAGATAATATTGTATAGAAAAATAAAAAGTCTCTTGTTTTCTCTCCGTTATTGTGTACCCCCCCCCCCCTTTCACCGCAGCGCCACCCCGCTGCGAAAGCGCGTGTACATCTGCTGATCGCGGAGCATCAGCATCCGGATGCACTCGGCTTGTTTCTCAATATCCAGCTTTAGACGGCGGAGGTTCTCTTCGTTGCGACTTATGTAGAGTGACAGCCAATCCGCGTTGACGGTGCCGTCCTCGTTCTGGAAATAATCCAGATTGTCGCGGTTCTCGTCGTCGGCGTCGTCTTCTTCGAACTCGCAGTCCTTGTTGTGGTTCACGCAGCGGAATGCGCCCATGGCCACCCCGCGCCACGCGGGGTTCAGCGTAGAGCACCACTCTTCGTAGCTCCCGTCGTCGCGGAGCACGCCTTTGGTGGTCAGCCAGAACACCGAGGCGGTGGTGATTAGACCCGCGGCTGCGTAGATGGTGATGATGAACATGAAATATCCCGTTGGAATATCCTGGTGGAATATCCTGGTGGAATATTTGAATTTGTTTTTCCCTGGTTCCCCGTGGCGCCGCCGTTTTATTGTACCACTAAGTACCCACCAGCAAGGGCGAGGAGTCAGTTGGAAACAGAAAATCCATGTTTCTTGTGTATGTAACAGTACTTTCCGCCGCCCCGGCTCTCCTGGTCAGAACCATGGACATTTCACGGTATGTAATTACACCACACTGGTTTAAGAATGTATGAAATTTTTCCAGGAAACCAAAACTGGGTACTTTCAAAATGGCAAAATTACCAACCTCGGAGTTTCTTCTTTTTATCTGATGGATCAATGAAGATGCCATATCTTTCATCATCCATACTTCATATTGTTCAAACTGATGTTTCATTTTACAATGACAGTGGTATGCACATCTTTTTTTGGCGGCGGATGTCCACTCGCGCACTGTTAAGTACGGGTAGCTCGAGCGCAAACCAACGATCCTCTCGCCTGGGCTTAAAGGGGGGCACATCTCGGCCACCGACCTACATGTCCCGTACAAAAGCGATGCCTTTGGTAGTTTAGGGTACAAATAATTGTAATAAGTTTTGGAGGTGAGACGAAAAGGAGAGGACTCGTCTGCAAATATACAGTACTCTTTTGTACCGTTTACCAATAAGTACTGGCAGATTTCAAAAACGATTTCGAGAGGGACGTTTTGCATAGGTATACATACACGTAGGGGTGCGCGGACGCTTATATAGAGACACCAAGGTTCGCGGGAAAGTGGGAAATGTTTTTTTTAAAAATACATATCCCTCATGGACTATTCTTTCAGTGACTCCCAAACGAATGCGGCGCGGGTCTTTGCGCGGGCGCGCCTGCCCACAAGCCTGGTTTGTTACAAGAGCCGGCGCGCTAACAGCAACGAAGACAAGATCTACTCGGACATCGCGAACGGGGCTCTGGGAGAGATGGCGGCAGAGCACATGCTGCAGACCGTGTTTGGCTCCTACGCCACGAGCGTGAGTTCCCCCGACTTTACGGTGTACGAGACAGCCGAGAAGAGTTTCGACCCGGACTTGGTGATGACGTTTGGCGACACCAAGATAAAGACGCACGTGAAATCTTTCTTTGGTAGTCGCAGGACGAACTACAAGCCCTCTTTTTGCTTTCAAAAGGTCAAGGGTGAAAGCCACGTGGACAATGAGCTCGCTCATATAGTAAAGGGGGGAGAAGCTTTAGATCTCCTTATAGCGGTTGTTGTGCACGACAGTTTCTACGAAAGCGGTGATTGGACGAACGCTGACCAGGAGAACATCGGCAACTGCTGCACGGCGTTTGGTCCATTTTCTCTGCAGGACGTCGAGGACAACGACCTGTGGCGCCAACCATACTCCGTACGGGTGAGAAACAACAAGCGCGTGCTCTACTTGGAAGATTTGCTTACACTGCAAGTCGTCGAAAGCTTTGAAATTAATTGAATTTTACTATTGTGATTAAATAAAAGAATTGTTTTAATTACCACAATTGCGTGCGTGTTCTATGATGAAAAATAATGCCTGCCTGCGTTTATGGCAAAAAGCGCAGCGGCGGCGACGGTCAGCGGGTGCAGCCCCGTGAAAGGGTTCGCAGCCGCGGGTGATACGGTCTGCTTCTTGGAGTTTTTCATTTTCGAAGCGTGCAGCAACGCAGTAGAAAGAGAAGCGTTGTAACTTACGTTGCAGTTGTACCCGAGTGCTGCACACTTTGATCTCCACTCGTCCATCAGCGCGTTCGTCATCCGTTCAATATTGCTCACCCGCAATTTAAACCCACTTCGGTGCGTGTACCCGTAGACGTCCACCTGAAGGTCCATATTGGATGGCGTGGCGTATTTCGTCATGGAGTAAGCAAGACTATCTGCGTCATCCGTTGTTTTTTTGTCTCTAACCTTGGAGTGCGCTCTACTCCTGACCTTTTGGCTAGAAGAGGCCATCGAAAGGTATATACTGTGGCCTGGGGTCTATGCAAGAAACACCTGCGTGGTAAATACTATGAGCGTAGATGTTCCCGGACGCATTGCCGTGTCCGACAAGGAAACGGTCAAGTCTGTGTACGAGCTTCTGGGGCGAACGACGGGGCCCTCTGACTTTGTCAGCACACTTCGCGTCGTAGACACTCTCACAACGCGCTTCATTTTCCAAATTGGCAACCCTCGAGATCTTGACATGACGACAGTGCGGAATCTGTCTCTCAAGATGAGCACGGCTCGTTCTGTGAAGTTTGACCTACCGCGACGGGCAATCGTGATCGAGTGCTGGAGAGAGTCTCATTCGAGTAAAAAGAGCCGAAAGGGGACGAAGCGAAAAAGAGAGGAGGGGATTGAACTAGAAACGATTGAAAAGCTACCGGCGTACATAGAAGAGAAGTTCAGCGAACTTCCCCCAGCGCCAGCCTCCTCGGATATTCCGATCGTTCGGTCCATCCTGCTTTGGGTGTTGAATCGTCCGGAGGAGTTTTGCACGTTTGATTTTGACATCGAGCGCAACGACGAAGACAAGGTGTTCGACGTGTACCTGCGTGGTTTCGACGCGTTCTCCCTCGCGTTCGTCAAGGATCTCATGGCCCAGTTCAAAACGTTTGTAAAGGATTTTATTCTCAACTGGAGCTTGCAGACGCTGATGCTGCGCGTGTCTCGATAAACATACAATATTTTTTTCACTGGGGTATATATGATAAGGTTCGTTTTTTTGAGAGACCCACCCATAGATTTCTGTTTCTGTTAGGAGAATCATGGCTTCCCGCAAGCGTGACAATTTTGGACGGTTCAGCTCCAGCAATGGGGGCACAGACCTCTCCCGTTTTGGACAGGAATCCATGTCGTACAAGAAACCGCGCAACATGGGCATCCACGGCAGTATGCCTGGATATCCGGGTGCCGTGGGGGCCATGGGCTCCAGCCAGGCGCCCCCGGACGCCTCGTCTCTGGGAACCTCGTACTCGTCGGGGGTGATCGACCTAGGCAGTAATTCTACAAGTTCGGTCCCGGTCCAAGCACGCCCTTGGAGCACCACGTCAAACATCCCCCCACTGTCTGCGGGCGCCCTGATGTTTGCCCGCAGAGACGGAAAACTCGTGTCCCACGGCTTGTCTAAACAGCTTCGCTCCGTAGCCGACCTTCCTACTATGAACTGGCTCCTCCGAGAATCTCTGGACCAGCAGCGAGTGGGAAACATATCAAAGTCAAGCGACATGAGCGCTTCTTCGTACACAAAAAAATCCGGGAGCGTGATGGGGACAGCGACGCAGCCCAACACCGGGTGGAGCTTTGTAGGTTCGCTGAGAAATTCATACCAAGCACCCGGCAGTCCAATTATCTTGCACAATGTCGATGTTTTTGGTAGGACGAAGATTGCCAATCTGTTCGGTAGGTCCGTAAAGTCCGGTGATCACTTGGGTATTGCTTTGCTGCCTGTGGACCTTTCGAACTTTACTACGGAAAAGGGATATTCCATGCTCGGCCCCAGCTCGAAATCCACCATCACGGAAGACTATCTTCTCACATTGTGCGACGACTCAGTTATGGCCGCAAAGGGACTTGCCTGCGAAAACGCTCTAGGAGAGATTTTTGACACGGGCGGGGAGTACCACTGCTGGCAGTGGATGCCTTGCATCAACGGAATCGTTTGTAAGGAGTTTTGGTCTTTGTGGTCAGAAAAGGGCGAGAGAGAGGACGATAATTTTGGAGTGCGCCGGTCGGGCGCGCCACACGAGGATTTCATCGACTACGTTCACCTGGGCACCGTTTCCAACAGTTTGATGCGGGGTCGCTGCATATTATCGCAAATGAAGAAAGCACCCTTTGAAACAAACACGTATACCCTGTGCCCACAGCTGGAGCTGCTTATGGAATAGAACGTACCAAAAACAACAGAATTTTTTTTTGAGTATAAGCTCTAACAATATTTTTTACTACACAAAAGTCTATACTATTTTTCTGCAATGTCTCTCAACCCTTCCGTAATCCCCCGCCGTTTGGCTCAGCCCCACGGCGCTTACTTCAACGCCGTGCTCTCTCCTAACATTACCGTCACTCGCAAATATGGAGGTCGCCACCGCTCCACCAAGAATTCTACCATCACGCCTTTGGCAAAACAAACTCGCGAAAGTATGACCGCATCGGAGCAAAACCAGGTCGAACGCCTCAATGCTAACCTGAAGTTTACTGCAAACGACGAAGTGTTTGATTGCCGTGTCGGAGAGCCGCTTGTCTCCAGCTTTTCCGAGTCGGGGTTTTCTCCGCACGGGCGCGGGTTTGTGTTCTCAAGCGTCAACGGGTTCACGACGCAATTCAACGAGTCCGACCCCAACGAGGCGCTTTACAAATCGGACTGTCAGTTTGCAGGATTGTGTCAGAGTGATTTCACCTCGGCGAACGCATCCCTCCAGGAGCAAGGGCTCGCGGTTCAGTGCTCTGGAATTAAGTAAGTTGATTCTGTTGATTCTGTTCCCTCTTTTCTTTTTTCTCGAAACTTGTGCTCACATACCTTAACTCTTCGACCTTTAAAAAAACAGGACTATCCTAAACGATAGCTCGGACACAATTCATATGGGCGATAAGCTAATGCTCCACATCCCAGAAAGACCCGGTACCTCTCGCCGCGGGGTGCCTCTGGAGAAAGTGCGTTTCTCGCTCAAGCGCGTCCCCGCCGACTTCATCGAGTCTACCGTTATCCCCCGAATGTTGCGGGCTGTCGTAGAACAGAAGGGTTTGGGAGAAAAGATCGCCAATAGATATTTCTCCAATGGCGAACAAATGGATATCATAAAATTCCAGGAAGCTCTTAAAATGGTAGCGCCTGCAATGATTGCGTCGTTTCGTAAATCGGCGCGTTTAGTCGTCGCAAAGGCTGTTTCCAGTGGCCGCCCAGACCATCAAATTGATGTGAAGCTGACTGCACCCTCTTTTATTTAGAATCATTACTATAAACAAAGTCAAAGCTTTACTTTTGTTACATGTCTCATCGCATTCTACTATGGCTGCTGCCCTCAAAACATCAAAAAACAAAGAAGACGAAAGTCCATCCTGTACCATCGACCTTGGAGAATCCCAGCAAAAGATGGTACGGGCTCTCATCGAAGCCAGGTCCACCAAACGAGGTGCAAAAAGCCAAAGCGAGTCTGAGTCTCTTTTCACCCGCGCCTCTCTGCTATTCTCCAGAACTGGGAAATCAACGGATCTAGCAAGCATCGTAGATCGCAGTTCGAATTTAACTGCGCTGCGCCGCACCGGGTTTGTTCCCGAGGATTTCATCCAATCTGGGCCCGAGATGACGTTCAAACGCCTGTTGAAAGCTTACGCGCTCGAAGACCTAGTTAAGTTTGGGTTCACGTTTGACCATTTTTGCCAGCTGGGCTTCGACACGGACGATCTAAAGTCGTTTACCTCAGAGAACTACAGAGCCCTCTCTCTCACAGCACCCGTTATTTTGGAACGCGTGCCGCTGACGGGCGAAGACCTAATCGGGTTTGGTTTCGAGCCTCATCTGCTGCGCGAACTCCGCTTCACTTTTTCTCACTTTACCAACAATCTGAAGATGACATCAGAACAATTAAAGCAGCTCATGTCAGAAAGAGACATGAAAATGTACTTTGCTCCCTCTCAGTCGGAACTCGGAGCGCTGCAGAAAAAAAACACTCCGAACCAAAGCCGCTTTTTGCAAACGAGCAAGTCAAGCGCACTCAACTTTTGATCCTATTCAACAAAACCAGCGCCCTCTGGAGCAAGTAAACGGAAGACGGGTGCTTAGCTGCAAGGTAAACGCCGCGCAAGACGGCGGCGGCGCTCACTGCACACACGGTCGCGTCCATGGCGTCGATCCCCCGGGAGCCGTACGAGAAAGCCTGTAAGGCGTACTGCGCGGCCTCCGCGGCACTCTCGTCCAGGCTGGGCTTTGACACGGGCAGCGCGGATACATGGGACATCTTATGCTATCAAAAAAAAATCTCTTTATTATATACACGGTATTATATACACGGTTTTCTCACAGTACAACCACATCTTCTTCGGAGTCCACGCTCGATCTGGTTCTCGACGTTGCGAGAAGATGCTCCTCATCAAGCCTCGGCGATAAGTCCACGTCGAACCTGCACGTGGGGCACTGTCTTGGCATCTTGGCCAACCACACCGAGACGCAGTGTCTATGGAATATGTGCGAGCACTCTAACTTAATTTTGTCGCAGTTGAGGCGTACCTGTTCCAAACAGACGACGCACGTGGGGTACTCCCTCGGTAAGATGTTTTCTCTGCTCAGGCGACGCCGCAGCGAGCGCAGACTTGTACGCGCGCTGCGACGCGTCAAAATTCTCATTTCCGTTGTGGTCAGAGGCACATTCTGGACAGGTTGCTCGGTGTGGAAACTTCTGTCCATTGCAACACCCATCGCAACTTCGTGCGGCAACATTATTTGTACGCGATAAAGCGAACCCTCTTGTTCCGCGGTTTCCCCGTCGCCGCTGTTCTCCTCGATGAAATTTCTCACGTTCTCGTCGCTCGGGAGCCTTTCTCTCCCCACCAGAGACTCAACGGCGGACTCGACCCGCCCCGGGAGTCTTTGGGCCTCGGCATCCAAAACGTTATGGAATGTGTACTCGACCAAAACAAGCTGCACACGCGGAACAAATCTAGCCATTCTTTTAGTTAGTGACCTACAATCAATTATATATTTGAACTAATTATCTTCGTCTCCTCTCGCTATACAAAACATACGGAGCAAGACCACAAAGAAACAAACACTGCTGTTGGCGGCGTGCGCCATTATGCTTCCTAATAAATAATCTCTCAAGTCTGGTTGAAGAACGTAATACCCCAACCCCCAACCAACTAGAAAACAGATATAAGCCCCTACAAGAATACCGACGTGCTTGGCACGCTGCCGGTTCAATCTAGACTCGGCAGACGCGCAAACCACCACAACAACAACAACAAAAACGGAAGCTGGGTATAACCAAGGGTCCGACTTTCATGTGAAAGACCCGTCTAAAATGCCGCGCGGCAGTTCGAAAAAGTATAGAGACAAAGAGAGGCGCGAGGGCGGCGTAGAAATTCAAGAGCGCGAAGAATCGGACTATTCAAGCGATGAAGAAATTACCATTATTCATGAGAACAGGAAGCAAAGAGCCAAAAGGGCGGCTAATAAGGTTGCGAGGAGGGTTAAAGAGGAGCCCAAATGCCGCAGCGTAATGTTCCGATACTGCCTTTTGTAAGTTCATTTGTTCGTTTGTTTATTTTTCTCCGCATTCCTTTACATACGCACTCACCACGCGCTTTCATTGCTCTTAATCTACCATAGTCTTGTTGTGCTGAGCCTGGGAGTCGGTATGGTTGTGAATTTATACGGAACGTACGGGTAAGTACGGAACACTGCCTCTCTTTTACCACTGGTTTTATCACTGATCCCCAACTCACACTCGTTTTTCTTTACTTTTCTTTTGCAGAGAGTATGTTACTCAGGCCATATTTCCGCCCCGGACAAGCTCCGCCGCTCTTGTGTGTGTCGAAGAAGACCCTGTTCTGAAAAACGACTACATGGTGTCCTACGACCACTTTGAGGGCGATAACCAAACGAATGGCGGGTGGGCCTTTCTCAACGCCACGCAGCCCACGAAGAGCCTTCTCATGGCGTGGGAATCCAAACATCTTCTGGGCCACAAACACGCGCACATGGTGGATATTGCATGGGCCACAAAAAGCGTGCTGAAAGTTTGGGTATCCAACACCACAAAATGCATCAGCTTCATTGTATGGAGCGTTTAATACACTCACACATACATATGAATATAAATAAGTACACTTTCTTTTTATCAAAAAGGTCTGCAACTGGTTACAGTACTTAACCATACTTCGTATACAACTAAGTACTGATAGGAATCTTCGGCGGAAAACTTCGATTTTTGGAGGTGTGTGTGTGCACAAAGATTTTGCCGTGTCACACACACAAATTTCCTCAAAAAAATCGAAGTTTTCCGGATCGGTGATTTAGTAGTTTAGTCTATAGTTCGTTACATCTAAGTACTGTAAAAATGTGTAATATTGAGTGTTTTAGTATACCTACATACATAAAAGTGGACCATTACCAGAAAAGAGCGAAA
>Ga0209304_1000074_pt1 | contig 67598 bp, 56 predicted proteins | sample COGITO_mtgs_1004_4_FD_184789 | JGI IMG/M metagenome (GOLD analysis project Ga0209304, IMG submission 184789) | Pelagic marine microbial communities from North Sea - COGITO_mtgs_100423 (SPAdes) (version 2) | ecosystem: Environmental > Aquatic > Marine > Epipelagic ...
TCAACTTGGTCGACCACTGACAATTTAAAGGCCAGGGTGTAATCACGCTGAGTGCGCTTTCGGCCTGTGTTAGAACAGGATTCCATAAATAAGTCTCCAAGGTGTCAACTTATTTCAGGACGGGTCAATGACAATAAAAAAGGCCCTCCTGAGAGGGCCTTTTTTATATCTGTACACGGCAATGGGGCCGACTTAAACGCCTAAATAGTCCAACATCCCTTCGGCAGCCTGACGCCCTTCGTGGATGGCGGTAACCACCAGGTCAGACCCGCGCACCATATCGCCACCGGCAAAGACCTTGGCATTAGAGGTTTGGAATTTATACTGCGCCTTTTCGGGCGCGACGACCCGTTGCCGGGCATCCAATTCGATCCCGAAATTGGCAAACCAGGGCGCCGGACTTGGCTGAAAACCAAAGGCGATCAGCACCGCGTCGGCGGGAATGATCTCTTCGCTGCCGGCAATCACTTCCGGATGGCGACGGCCCGCTGCATCGGCTTCGCCCAGGCGGGTTGAGACCACTTTAATGCCCTCGACCCGGGTCTCACCGATAATGGCGACCGGTTGCCGATTGAAGCGAAACTGCACGCCTTCTTCCTTGGCATTGGCGACCTCTTTGCGCGAACCGGGCATGTTTTCTTCGTCGCGCCGATAAACACAGGTCACGCCGGCCGCTTGCTGGCGAATGGCGCTGCGATTGCAGTCCATTGCGGTATCACCGCCGCCCAAGACCACCACCTGCTTGCCCGCCAGGTCGATAAAGTCGGCCGGATTTTTTTCCCAACCCTGGTTGTGATTCACATTCGCGATCAGGAACGGTAGGGCTTCATGCACACCGGCCAAGTCTTCACCGGGGAAATCCCCCTTCATGGCGGTGTAGGTGCCCATGCCCAAAAATACGGCATCGTATTCATCAACCAGGGCCTGGAAGTCGATATCGACCCCGACCTCGGTATTGAGACGGAATTCGATACCCATCTCTGTGAAAATTTCGCGGCGCCGTGATAATACCGATTTTTCCAGCTTAAATTCGGGAATGCCGAAAGTCAGCAGACCGCCTACTTCAGGATTTTTGTCGAATACCACCGGCTTGACCCCATTGCGGATCAAGATATCGGCCGCGCCGATGCCGGCCGGTCCGGCGCCGACGATGGCAACTCGCTTACCGGTCATCACCACCTTCGACATATCCGGCTTCCAGCCCATGGCCAGCGCGGTATCGGTAATGTATTTTTCGGTGTTACCAATGGTCACGGCACCGAACTCATCGTTCAAAGTACAGGCCCCTTCGCACAGACGATCCTGCGGACAAACCCGACCGCACACCTCGGGTAAGGAATTGGTTTGATGGCTGAGTTCAACCGCCTCTAATATGTTGCCCTCACTAACCAGCTTGAGCCAGTTAGGAATGTAGTTATGCACCGGGCATTTCCATTCACAATAGGGCGTGCCACATTCTAGGCACCGATGCGACTGCTCAGCCGCCTGACGCTGCCCCATGGGCTGGTATATTTCAACAAACTGCTGTTGCCGCGCAACTAGCTCTTTTTTGGCCGGATCTCGACGGCCGACATCCAAAAACTGAAAATCATTGTGTAAGCGATTGGTCATCTTGTGCTCTCCGTCGATTATTCTGGGCGTGCCCGGGTGCTAGACAATAGATCCGCTAAACTGGCGGCCTTGGGTTTGACGAGCCAAAACTTCGAGACATAGTCGTCGAAATTATCCAGCAATTCGGCACCCCACGCGCTGTGGGTTTCCGCAACAAAGGTTTCGATCACCCGAAACAGATGATCACGATAGCCTTCCATTTTCTCAGTACTGACGCGGTGAATATCCACCAGCTCGCGGTTATATTTGTCGGCAAAGGAATTTTCCAGATCCAGTACATAGGCGAAGCCACCGGTCATGCCGGCACCAAAGTTACCTCCCACCTTACCCAGCACCGCGACCATGCCGCCAGTCATATACTCGCAGCAGTGGTCGCCAGCGCCTTCGATAACCGCATGGGCGCCGGAATTGCGCACGGCAAAGCGTTCACCGGCCGCGCCGCCAGCATAGAGGTTGCCGCCCGTGGCGCCATAAAGGCAGGTATTGCCCATGATCGAAGTCTTTTGGGTTTCAAAGGCGCTGCCCTTAGGTGGACGGATCACAATCTTACCGCCGGCCATGCCCTTACCGACATAGTCGTTGGCATCGCCGTCGAGGATCAGGTGCAAACCACCCGCGTTCCAAACACCAAAACTCTGCCCGGCAATGCCCGACAGCTTGAGCGTAATAGGCCGATCGTTCATGCCCAGGTTGCCATATTTTTCGGCAATGGCACCCGATAAGAGCGCACCCAGGGAGCGATCGCAGTTACCGATGGTGAAGCTGAATTCTCCGCCACTCTTGGCTTCGATCGCCGAGCGCACCGCGGCAAATATTTCGCGCTGCTTGGTGCCCTTGTCGAATGGCACATTGCGCTCGACCTGACAGGTCTGCGGACGGTCCGCGGGGACATGATCACTGTGCAACAGATGCGACAGATCGAGATTCTGACGTTTACCGGTTAGATCGGTACGCACCTTTAACAGCTGCGTTTGCCCGACCAGTTCGCCCAAGCTGGCATAGCCCAGTTGCGCCAGCAGCTCGCGAACTTCTTCGGCGACAAAGCGGAAATAGTGCTTGACCATATCGACCGTGCCACGGAAATACTGCTCACGCAGCGTCGCATCCTGAGTGGCCACACCGGTAGCGCAGTTATTCAGGTGGCAGATGCGCAAATATTTACAGCCCAGTGCGACCATAGGTGTAGTGCCGAAACCGAAACTTTCGGCACCCAGAATGGCAGCCTTAATAACGTCCATGCCGGTCTTCAATCCGCCATCGGTTTGCAGCCGTACGCGATCGCGCAACATATTGCCGCGCAAGGTTTGCTGTACTTCAGCCAAACCCAATTCCCACGGCGAACCGGCGTGCTTAATCGAGGTCAGCGGGCTGGCAGCGGTGCCACCGTCATAGCCTGAAATGGTAATCAGATCGGCGTAAGCCTTGGTGACACCGGCGGCGATGGTGCCAACCCCCGGCTCGGAGACCAACTTAACCGAGACCAATGCCTTGGGATTGATTTCCTTAAGATCGAAAATCAATTGGGCGAGATCTTCGATCGAATAGATATCGTGATGCGGCGGCGGCGAGATCAAGGTCACGCCGGGCACGGCATAACGCAGTTCGGCAATCAGGCTGTTGACCTTACCACCGGGCAGCTGACCGCCTTCGCCGGGTTTGGCGCCCTGAGCGACCTTGATCTGCAGAACTTCGGCACTCATTAAATAGGCTGGCGTGACGCCGAAGCGGCCCGAGGCCACCTGCTTGATTTTGGAGCGGCGATTGGTGCCGTGACGCCTTGGATCTTCACCGCCTTCGCCTGAATTGGAGCGACCACCGAGTTCGTTCATCGCTACCGCTAAGGATTCATGCGCCTCCGGCGATAGAGCCCCGAGGGACATGGCCGCGGAATCAAAGCGCGTATAGAGCGACTCAACCGGTTCGACTTGATCCAATGGAATCGCTGGGCGCGCGCTGTCGAGGTTAAAAAGATCGCGTAAGGTCGCCGGCTCGCGGTCATTGACCAGTGCGGCAAACTCCCGATAGCTGGCGGAGTCGCCAAGCTGCACCGCCTTCTGAATAGTGGTGATGACCTCAGGGTTAAAGGCATGGTATTCACCCTCATGGATATACTTGTACTTGCCGCCCTGATCGATCCGTTTGCGCGGCAGCCAAGCCAGCTTGGCCAGCTGGTCGATTTCTTCTTGAAAGTGCTTGAATTGGGCGCCCTGAATACGACTGGGGACACCGCTGAAACAGAAATCCACTATTTCATCGGCCAGACCGACCGCTTCAAACAACTGCGCGCCTCGATATGAGGCGATGGTTGAAATACCCATCTTGGACATGATTTTCAACAGGCCCTTATTGATGCCTTGGCGATAATTTTTATGCAGCAAATGATGATCGCCGAGCAACTCGCCGGTGCGAGTCATATCGTCGATCAGCTCATAGACTAGGTAGGGGTAGACCGCGGTCGCGCCGAAACCTATTGCCACGGCAAACTGATGCGGATCGCGGATGGCACCGCTGTCCAAGACTATATTGGTATCACAGCGACGGCCGCTATTGACCAACCGATGATGCACGGCGCCAGTGGCCATCACAGCGGGTATGACCCGTTGATTGGCCTGCAAGAGGCGATCGGACAGAATCAAAATTTTCACCCCGTCCCGACTGGCAAGCTCAGCCGCATCCGCCAAGTCACGCAGCACCTGCTCCAAGTCCTCGGCCTCGCTGTAGCCCAAGCTCAAAAGTTGATGGCGAAACTGCGGCGATTCCTGACGCTTCATGTTTTGAAACTTCAGCGGCGAGAGCACCGGTGATGCGAGGATTAGGCGGGTCGCGTGCTCGGCCTGAGGGTTAAACAGGTTGGCCTCGGGCCCCAAGCAGGTTTCCAATGACATCACGATCGATTCGCGCAATGGATCGATCGGTGGATTGGTGACCTGAGCAAACTGCTGGCGAAAATAGTCGGTCACCGGGCGGATCTTATGCGACAGCACGGCCATCGGGGTGTCATCGCCCATCGAGCCCACAGCTTCCTGACCGGTTTCGGCCAACGGTCGAATCACCTGATCGCGCTCTTCGTAACTAACTTGGAAGAGCTTCTGATAGGCCTGCACCTCATCTGGATTCATCGAGGAGCCATCGCCCTCTTCGGCCAATTCAAAGCGGCTGCGCAAGCGCACGGCGTTTGCCTTGAGCCAGTCTTTATAAGGTGCCGCCTTCTTGAGGCGATTATCGATGGTGTCGGTTTCTAGGAACTCTCCGGTCAGCGTATCGATGGCTAGAATTCGACCCGGGCCCACGCGCCCCTTAGCGACCACATCTTCCGGCTTGTATTGAAAGGTGCCCACTTCCGAGGCCAAGGTGATATAACCATTTTTGGTAATCACCCAGCGCGCCGGCCGCAGTCCATTTCGATCGAGCAGGCAAACGGCATAGCGACCGTCAGTCAAAACGATACCCGCCGGGCCGTCCCACGGCTCCATATGCATGGAGTTAAATTCATAAAAGGCTTTGAGCTCGGCATCCATATGCTCGACGTTATGCCAAGCGGGCGGAATCATCGTGCGGCAGGCACGAAACAGGTCCATGCCACCGAGCAGCATTAGCTCGAGCATGTTGTCCATGCTGGAGGAATCCGACCCGGTGGTATTAACCAACGGCTGCAGGTCCTCCAGATGCGGAATATTGTCATTGGCAAACTTACTAACGCGCGCGCGCGCCCAGTTGCGGTTACCGGAAATAGTGTTGATTTCGCCATTGTGCGCAAGCAGTCGAAAGGGCTGCGCCAGCGGCCACTTGGGCAGGGTATTGGTGGAGAAGCGCTGGTGAAAAACACAGATACCGGTTTCCAGCTTCTCATCGGCCAGGTCGGGATAAAAGCTCGGCAGATCGACCGGCATCACCAGCCCCTTATAGGACACCACGGTGTGCGACAAGGAACAGATATAGAATTCTTCATCCGCAACCATGGCCTGCTCGGCCTTACGTCGGGCGGTATAGAGCTTGACCGGCAACTCTTCTTGGCTGGTGCCGGTAACAAACACCTGTTGAATATCGGGTAGGCAATCGATTGCCATCGGTCCGCAGACCTGGGTATCGATCGGTACCGAGCGCCAACCGACTACGGTCAATTGTTGGGCGAGTAAACTGGCTTCCAGGGCCTGCTTGCCCGCGGCATTTTTGGCAGTATCCTGGCTCAAAAAGACCATGCCGACCGCGAAATGTTCGCCCAGATCCACTTGGAACTGCTGCCAAGCCTTTTCGGCGAAGAATGTCTTGGGCATCTGGATCAGCAAACCACAGCCATCACCGGTTTTACCGTCGGCGGCGATGCCACCGCGGTGCGTCATACAGGTAAGCGATTCGATTGCGGTCTGCAACAGGTGATGGCTCTGCTCACCTTGCATATGGGCAATCAGGCCGAAGCCACAGTTGTCACGAAATTCCGCCGGATTGTATAGACCTTGACTCATATCGACCCTCTTCTTTCCTGATTTGACAGCTACGGCCATTGCTCCGAGGGGCAAGCCACTCATACACAACCGCTAAACATCATAAGATTGATACCATTGAGTCTAATATTGACTTGGCGCGAAAAATATTTATAACGGTATATTAAGAGGGTATTTTTATCTTGAGGCCTACTATGAAAGGGTTTTGACAGGATGAGGGAGGGGCTAAACCCGGCTATGCTGGGCTAGCCCTCAAGGCAGTAATGCTTGCCCGAACGAGCGCGGGACTAGCGCGGGGCTAGCGAACCGCTTCGGTCCGAATTGACTTAAAGGTCCGAATCCAGGGTGTTTGATCCTTAAATATCGCGGGCAGCCCTGCTGTAGCCTGCAGCGCCGCTTCCTTGGTATCAAATTGGCCATGAATTAAGATAAACCAGGCCTTGCCCTTGTGCACCGACTCAACGATATCGACTGACTCTAACGCAGCAAACTGGGGTAGCAGCTGTTCCAGCATGGTCCTGTCGCGCACCCCGATCAGTTGCTGGGTAAAGGCCTCCGGAGCGCCATTCGTTAAAAGCCGCGCCTTGGCCGGTGCCGCAGCGACCTTAGTAACGCTCACCGGTACTTTAACCGACTGGGGTTCGGCCGACGGCACCACAGCCTTGGGCAGTTCGACTATCTTAGCGGCTTGCGGCGCCTCGGGGGCTACAGGCGCGAGTATCGTCGTGTCCGCTAGGGCTATGGGCGTTTCGAGCAGTGCGACCGGCTCCTCCTTTGCGACCAGGTTCTGCTGCTTGGCCTCAACGCTTGCAACCGCCTCGGCGAGTTTCTTCTCCACCGCCGACATCGGCTGCACAGCGACGGGAACGATGGTGACGACCTCACGCTCGCCAACACTTTCATTATAGACATAGGCAATAACGACGAGCACCACGGCGGCCAACCCGGCCATCACATGGGTGAAAGGAAATGAACGACCCTTTTCGCCAGTCTTAAAGGTGGTACTGATCAGGTAGTCGCGCGCCAATTCATTCAGCCGATCGGGCAAGCCACCCGCCATCTGATTCAAACGGTGAATATCCTTAACACCGATGGGCACGCCGGAGACATTGCCGGCGCCAATCAGTCGATCCTTGATGTACTGCTCGGCCGCGGTGTCATTGAACCTTTCGAGCGGATGCGCATACCAATCGTCTTCATCGAGCGGTGCGACGAAATCATCGAGACTGTTACATAACCAGAGTTGACGCACACGCGACTCTAATGCCTCGCCGGTACCGCGTAACAACTTTAATTTAGCTAAGATATCGACCGGCAGACGGTCGGCAAATTGGATAACAATCAGAAAGGACTCGTCGTTGTGGGTGCGGGCTGCGGTAATCTCAATAATTCGTTGCAACAATTCATCGGCGTCGGCGTCGAGCCGCAAGCCAAGACCCAGCTGGCCAACTATTTCGCGCAGTAGATCGACCAGGGAATCGGTCTCCGACCCATCGATCCAGGCAACACGCCAATGCTCTTCGAGCATTTTTAGCACCTGTTGTGCCAACATTCGCTTGCCCGTACCCGCCTGCCCCAGGACTAAGCTGTCCTGATGACTGTAGGTAAGTAAATGCCGAATGGTTTCAGCCGTTTCGTAACGCCCACCAGCACCACTGAACACCATGGCGTCCACCAGCGCACCAAAGGGGTCGTGTTGAAGATGGTACATTGACTGCATTCGTTCTGTTTGTTCCGACATGTCCACCGCTTCTGCCCTCAGTTTCACGTCGGTTCATTTAAACGACAAAAGGTCTGGCTGTCTAGTTGCTTGGACGACTATCCGTCACAAAAAGCGGCTAAAGTGTCTTTTAATGCGGAGGGGTCGAATTCTGCCGTCAGAAAACCATCACCCAGGGCCCGGACTAAGACCAAGCGCAGGGTTCCGGCGTCGACCTTCTTATCGCGATACATGGCGGTCAGAAAGGAATCTACGGTCATTTTGTCCGGAGCCTGTATCGGCAGACCGGCCTGCTCGACCAGGTGAATAATACGTTCGGCCAGCGCGGGTTCGATCAGACCCAGACGGCTCGACAGGTCGGTCGCCATCACCATGCCCACGGCGACGGCCTCGCCATGCAACCATTGGCCGTAGCCCATGGTTGTTTCGATGGCATGGCCGAAGGTATGACCAAAATTCAAGATAGCACGCAGCCCCTGCTCGGTTTCATCCTGGGCGACCACAGAGGATTTGATCGCACAGGAGCCGGAAATAACCTCAATCAGCGCACTCATATCGAGCGCGAAAATGTCCGCGAGTCGGGTCTCGAGCATGGCGAAATAGTCCGCCCCCTGAATCACGCCATGTTTGATCACCTCGGCAAAACCGGCCGCGAACTCATTCTTCGGCAGCGTCGACAGGGTACTGGGATCAATAAAGACCGCGAGCGGCTGTTTAAAGGCACCGATCATATTCTTACCCAAGGGATGATTCACACCGGTCTTACCACCCACCGATGAGTCAACTTGGGACAGCAGGGTGGTCGGTATCTGGACAAAATCAACACCGCGTTGATAGCTAGCCGCCGCAAAGCCGGTCATATCACCGACGACCCCGCCACCCAGGGCCACCAAGACCACCTTACGACTGAAGTTTTGCGCCAACAACTCATCGTAGATAAGATCTAAGGTCGCGAGATTTTTATATTGTTCGCCATCGGGCAGGATCACGGCGGCTACTTGTTTGCCGCTCGCCCGTAAGGGCGCCATAACGCGCTCAAGATACAGCGGGGCAATGGTGTCGTTGGTGACGATGAGGATTTCTTGTTGGGTCAGAGTCGCCTGCAGCAGACGCTGGTCCGATAGGCAGGGGCCGATATGGATAGGGTAACTGCGGTCACCGAGTTCAACTTGATAGGTTTTCATTTTAGATTTCATCTAGAAAATTGAGAATTTCGTGGACCACCAGCTTGGGCGGCTTGCCATTAGTGTCGACCGTCAAACGGCCACTCTGTTGATAGAGCGGATTGCGCAGTGCCGCCATCGCCACCAACACGGGTTCAGGATTGCCGGTCTGCAAGAGGGGCCGGTTTTTGTCTTTTGCGGTCCGCTCCAATTGTTGCTCGATCGACGTCTCTAGATAGATGATTCGATCGGACATCGCCAACATGTTGCGATTTTCCGGCCGCAATATACAGCCACCGCCGGTGGCGATGATCTGCGCAGGGGTATCGAGGATAAATTCCAGAGACTGAGTTTCGCGCTCACGAAACCCTTCTTCACCTTCAATATCAAATATCCAGGCAATAGAGGCTCCGGCTCGCTCTTCGATGAGCCGATCCAGGTCGACAAATTCGAGCGCCAACTGTTCTGATAATAGCCGGCCAATGGTGCTTTTGCCCGCACCCATCGGCCCGATAAGTATTATATGCTGTGTTGATTCCATCAGTTTGAGACAAGACCCTCTTCAACCAATCTGGGTGTGATAAATATTAACAGTTCGGATTTTTCATCCGAACTAATAGTCCGTTTGAACAGATAGCCGATAAACGGCAAATCGCCCAGAATCGGTGTTTTTTGGGTGCTGGTGCTTTTTTCAACCCGATAGACTCCGCCCAATACCAGAGTCGCGCCGTTTTCCACCAAAACTTGGGTGGTCACCGAATTGGTATCGATCGCGACCAATCCCTCTGAGGCTTCCGGTGGTGAGATGGAATCCTGGTTTACCGTTAAGTTCAACACAACCCTATTGTCGGGCGTAATCTGGGGCGTTACCTCGAGCTTTAAGCCCGCTTCGATCAACTTGCCCAGAATAGCGACATTTTGACCGGAAAAGATAGTCGCCTGCTGACCATCGGAGGTAATAACCTTAGGTTGTGATATCACTTCAGCCTGGCCCAAGCTCTCCAGAGCGGTAATTTCCAAGTCCAAATTAAACAGCCCGCGCAGAAAGCCTACCGCCAACGATCCGGTATTTTGCTCTAACGGCAAGTTAACCGCCAGTGCGTCCGGAAAAGATGTCGTCGCACCGGCACTGTTTATCGACGTCACGTTTTGCTCGAGTGACCCACTAGCGACGAAGGTTGAGCCGAGTGCGTTTTGCGTCAGCGCTCCACCCCAACGAATCCCCATGCCTTCGCCGACCGAGGTGCGCGCCGTCACGATGCGCGCTTCAATTAATACCTGGCGGACCGGAACATCAAATATCGCGATGGCCTGGCGTATGTCTTCCAGATTCACCCCGGTATCGGTAATGATCAGGGTATTGGTGCGTTCATCTACCGCAACCGAGCCCCGTTTCGATAAAAAGCCATTGGCGCTCGTGGTCGTGGTGACGGGATCTTCACCGGTACTCGACTCCGTTACCGAACTGGTGGTGACATTCGACTGAATAATAGCAGCCAAATCAGTCGCCTTGGCATAATTAATTTGCACATATTCGGTCCGCAAGGGGGCCAATCGTTCGGCCTGATCTCGCGCCGTCAGCTCCAACCGCTCTTGTTCTGCCAGCTCTGCGGCCGGGGCCACCAACAAAACATTACCGTTTTGCCGCTTATCCAGACCATTGGTCTTGAGCACTAGATCCAAGGCTTGGTCCCATGGAACATTATTTAACCTTAGGGTAATGCTGCCGCTGATTGAATCCGATGCAACCAGATTTATGCCGACGTAGTTGGCGATAATCTGCAATACATCTCGGACTTCGATATCTTGGAAATTCAACGACAGCTTATCACCATTGTAGGGGAATTTCTCTTTCAGCCGCGCCTCAGACTCCGCCTCGGTGAGCTGATTGACCTCAACCGTCATGCTGTTGTCCGACTGATAGGCTAGATAGTCGTAGTCACCATCGACTTCTAAGCGGATTAACACGCCGTTGTCTTCGTTATAAACATTAATAAAGTGCACGGCCGTGGCAAAATCGACGACGTCCAGCCGGCGACGTAATTCAGGGGGCACTTCGAAGTCTTCCACCCGGATCATAATATTGCCACCCTGCTCGAACACCGAGGCATTGGCCGCCGAACTGGCAAACTCGACCACCACCTGCCCGGCACCGGTTTCGGTGCGGCGAAAATCGACATTCTTGATTTCATTGGCCACCGTTGCAGTGCGTTGCGAGCTCATTGGGGTGCTGACATTGGTCTCAGGCGAACTAACAAGAGCATTGGTCTTTTGCTCCGCCAAGGCCGCCACCCCTTCGCCAATAAAAATCGACACCACATTGCCGTTCACGGTCGAGGCATAGCTCACCAGCTTGGTTAGGCTAAAGACCACGCGGGTCCGCCCACCGGTATCCAGGATCGCCGCATTGCGGGTATTACCGCTGCTGATCTGAATATACTTCTCGGCCAGCTTGCTCTGAGTGTCCGCAAAATCTAACGAAATTCGTGCGGGGCTCTCGATGCTGTAGCCCACCGGATCCGGCGCAGCGCCGTCAAAGGTAAGGAGTATCTGGGTGCGGTCCCCAGATAGGGACGACACCTCAAAATCGGTTAAATTAACCGCAAATGCATGGGTCGCAAATAGTACAGCGAAGAAAATTGAAACCTGCTTCATTTTTTGTTGCACCTTCACAATGATCACCTCAAGACGCTGTTTTATTGATCCAACCCGACAAGAATCAAAACCCTTGGGCGCTCGACCCAGTTTTCTTTTCCAGTTGGCACTATTTCTATTAGATCAATTTGAGTTTCGCTAATTTCTATAATTCGACCGAAGTTACGACCTAAATAATTCCCAGCCTTTACCCGGTGTACTTCACCCTGACCATCTTTGACTAGGGCCCAGAGCGTGACGTCGTCGGTATAGCCCGAGAGGGTGCCGACCATGGCAATGTTCTCAATACGAAAGGTTTCTAAATACTCCTTTACCCGCAGCTGATCCGGCCGAATATTGCTTCTCGGTGCGCTTTTCTCTTCCTGTATCAATTCCACCGGCCGAGGCACCTCAAAGGGGGAGCGCTTACTGCTCGCCGTATAGGAGACAAAGTCCGGCGCTAAAAATACCGGCGGCGGTTCGATGGCGCCTTTGGGCTTGGCATCCTGCTCCTGCACGAAGGCCTTCAGGTCGGTCAAGGGGTCGGTGCGCACACAAGCCACCGTTAACGCCGATGCCATCAGCACCAGGAACATCCGGCTGGCGTGATTGCGTAGATACGGATTCATCGCTCATCCCCTTTGTAGCGGTAGGTCTTGGCCTCGATAGTCATCATCAAGGGCGCCTCCCCTTCCGCATCCGACCGATTGGCAGCCCCTTTGATGCTAAAGTTGTGCAGGGTCACGATTCGGGGAATGGCCGACATCGAGCTGACAAAGTTACCCATCTCATGGAACGAACCGCGCACCGTGATAGCAATCGGCGTTTCTATATAAAATTCCTGAGTGATATCGGCGCTAGGCGTTATCTTGTCGATTTCCAGTCCGCTTTGAGTGCCGGTGGTGCTGATATCATCGAGTAGGCCAGGCATCTCAGAGTCATCGGGCAATTGCGATAAGAGTGTGCCAAAGGTTTCCTCCATTTCGACCAACTGCAGCTTAAAGGCGTCTAGGTTAGCCACCTGGAACGATTTACTTTGATATTGCTGCTTCAAAGTGGGCTCCTTGGCCAGCGCGCCCTGGAAGCGAACCTTGGAGTCCTTTACCGCAAACCAATAAAAACCGAAGACGATGAGCACACTGATTAACACCAGGGTGGCTAATTTAATCGCCAAGGGCCATGAGCCCATATTGTTGAAATCGGGGTTTTGGTAGTCAAAATTCTCCTGTTTGAAGCCGTCGAGAAATTCCTTCATTTTCATGACTGCACCTCCTCCTCTTTTAGAGGATTGACCCGATTGACCCGCACGTTGAATTTATGACCGATCACTTCCTGGCCATCCTTGATCGACTCCATACCCATCATAAAGGCGGCATCAAACCAGGGAGAGGTGTCCAAATTACGCAAGAAGTCGGAGATACTGACAGTTTTATCGGCTCGGGCGGCAATGGTAATGGTACTGCCCGCTGACGCGAGATCGAGAAAATACACGCCCTCCGGAGTAGCATTGACCAGCTCTTCGAATATATGCACGATAATCGGCCGATCGCCCTGCAGGCTTTGAATCACACTCATCCGTTCGATCAGTTGCGCGCGTTGTTGGCGCAGGGATTGGATTTCTTGGATCTTAGAGTCCAAATCCGTAATCCGACTCTCGAGGTAGGCATTGCGGGCGCTCTGAAAATCGATTTGCCCCTGAACCGTTTGATTCCAGTACCAGCCGCCAGCCGCCGCGACCACGGCAATGCCGGCGAGTACGGTGACGAATTGACTCTGTCGCGCCTTGCGGCGCTCTTCGCGCCAAGGACGTAGATCAATATTTGCCATCTTGAAAGCTCCTCAGCGCCAAACCGCAAGCAATCATCATCGCTGGCGCATCATTGGTCAGATTCGCAGCATTGACCTTGCCCGATAGCGTCATATTCGCAAAGGGGTTAGCAACCAGGGTATTGGTGCCGATTTTCTCCTGTACACGCTGCGCGAGGCCTGGGATAGAGGCGGTACCACCGGCTAAAATAATATAATCGACATCGTTGTATTGGGAGGCTGCAAAGAAGAATTGCAACGAGCGGCTAACCTGCTGCACGACCGCCTCCTTAAAGGGCTCCAACACTTCGCCGCGGTAGTCATCGGGCAAACCGCCCTGCTTTTTCGCCAAACCGGCCTCGGCTTGGGTCATGCCATAGCGGCGCATGATTTCTTCGGTGAGCTGTTTGCCACCGAACAACTGCTCGCGGGTGTAGATGATCTTACTGTCGTTTATGACACTGAGCGTGGTCATGGTGTGACCCACGTCGACGATGGCAACGGTGATACCCTCCTGGCTGTGCCGCAGTTGAGGCATCATCAGGGTATAGGCCCGCTCCAAGGCGAAGGCCTCAACATCGACCGCGACACAGTTCAGATTCGCAATGCCTAAGGCCGTTTCTCGGTATTCGACATTTTCTTTTCGGCAAGCCGCTAGTAGGACGTCAACCAGATTGTCCCCCTTGGATGAGACGCCCTGAACTTCAAAGTCGATCGCGACCTCATCGAGCGGATAGGGGATGTATTGATCTGCTTGAACCTGGATATCGGACTCCATCTGTTCGTCGCTGAGACCGGCACTCATTTCAATGATTTTGGTGATCACTGAGGACCCGGCGACCGCGACGGCGGCATCGGTTAACTTAGTGCGCGACTTGGATTTCAGCTTTTCAATGGCCTCGCCAACGCTGGCCTCGTCGTTGATGTTTTTCTCGACCACTGCGTTGTCGGGCAGCGGTTCCACCGCATAAGCTTCAATTCGATACCCATCACCTGAACGACTCAGCTCCATTAACTTCACCGAAGTGGAACTAATGTCGATGCCAAGCAACCTTTTCTGCTTCTTTTTAAATAAGGAGGCCACCGATAATTCCCTTTTATAACATGCACTTACGTGCACTTATTAGTTTTTACATTAAATATTACATATCACTCTAGACCAATCCGCAATGTATAAAAAACTCGAATTTAAGCTTATAATCCACACTTGGTGTCGAATGTTTGGCGTAACTTGTTAATTTTCTTGGAAAATTATGAACTTCATTGGTAAATCAATACGTTTTCTAATATGGGCACTTTTTGCTTCGATTTGCGGCACAGTTCTCATTTCCGCCAGCATGTATCTCTACTTGTCTCCGGCGCTGCCCAATGTCCAGACTTTGAAGGACTTCAAACTGCAAACACCCATGCGGGTGCTCAGCGCTGATGGACAACTTATCGCAGAGTATGGAGAAAAGCGTAGATCACCTTTGACCTATCAACAAGTTCCGCCCCGCTTTGTCCAAGCGCTGATCGCGATCGAAGATAAGCGCTTTGAAGAGCATCGCGGGGTGGATCCGATTCGCTTTAGCCGGGTGGTGCTTGACTTGCTGATTACCGGCGATCGGGAGGGTGCCGGCGGCTCTACCCTGACTCAGCAGGTCGCGCGCAACTACTTTCTCACTCAGCAAAAGACTTTCACGCGTAAGTTCACGGAAATACTGCTGGCCCTAAAGATGGAAAGTGAACTGTCTAAGTCTGAAATTTTCGAGCTCTATATCAATAAACATTTCCTCGGATACCGTTCTTATGGCATTCAGGCCGCGGCAACCGTCTATTACGGCCGAGACATCAACGACCTGACACTGCCGCAACTAGCGATGATTGCCGGCTTACACCAGGCGCCCTCGAGCGCCAACCCGATCGCCAACAAACAGCGCGCCAAGAAGCGACGCAATGCCGTTTTATCCGCCATGCGGGTGAATCAATTTATCACCGACAGCGAATATCAAAGCGCCATTGAAGCGCCTATTACGGCAACCTATCATGGTAATAATCCGGAGTTTGAGGCCTTCTATTTGGCTGAGATGGTGCGCGCTGAGATGGTGGAACGGTTCGGCTTGGCCGCCTACGATGACGGCTATACGGTCTATACCACGGTCAATAGCGACCTGCAGAAGGCAGCCAATCGCGGTGTACGCAAGTCGCTGGTCGATTACTCCCGGCGCCATGGCTATCTTGGCCCAGAGCAACACCTGAGCGGTCAGGATCCCAGTCAACAGGTCGATATGGCCGGGCTGAACGAGCTCTATCCACGCGGCGGTCTGGTGCCCGCGCTCGTGGTACCAGGTGACGAATTGGGTTTGTACGTTATTCCCAAGGGCGAAACCACCCCGGTCTTGTTGCCTATGGCGGATCTGAGCTGGGCACGTAAGCGCATCAAGGTGGATGAGAAGGGGCCGGCGATCAAGGTGCCTGAGGATGTTGCGGTGCCCGGAGATATAGTCCGCCTGGAAGCCACCGGGCAAGGCTGGCAACTGGCTCAAATCCCCTTTGTACAAGGCGCCTTGGTGGCGCTCGCGCCGCTTGATGGCAGCGTCCAAGCACTTGTGGGTGGCTTTGACTATCAGCTATCCAAATTCAACCGCGCCGTGCAGTCCAATCGTCAGCCGGGATCGAACTTCAAACCCTTCGTCTACAGTGCCGCCTTGGACAAGGGATATACCCCGGCGACCATTGTCAACGACGCACCCATCGTGCGCTCGGACTCCACCCTAGAAGGTGTCTGGCGACCGAAAAATTCTGGCGACCGTTACCTTGGCCCCATTCCCTTGCGCCAGGCTTTATATCAGTCGCGTAATCTCTCTAGCATCCGAGTTCTGGACGATATCGGCATTCGCTATACCCGTGATTATATCAGTCGGTTCGGCTTCGATAGCGAGCGACTGTCAAATGATATGACTCTGGTGTTAGGTAGTACCGCCATGTCGCCGATGGAGATAGCCACCGGCTACGCCGTTTTTGCTAATGGCGGCTATCAGGTTGAACCCTATTTTATCGATCGAATCGAAGACTCTAATGGCAACATCGTCTTTCAGGCCAACCCGGCGATCGTCTGTCGCGGTTGCCCCGAGGCGCCCAATGTTTTTGCGCCGGCCGACTCCAGCCAAAGCACGGCCATCGATATCCAGCCCCTTGCCCTGAACGTTGATGAAGGTTCGGCCAGCGCGCCGTCGGTGCCGATTGCGGTGAAGCGTTACGCGCCTCAAGTGGTGTCACCGCAGACGGCCTTTCTGATCGACTCCATGCTCAAGGATGTGGTCTTGCTCGGCACGGCTCGGGCGGCAAAACGCGCCTTGCCGCGTGACGATCTAGCGGGCAAAACCGGCACCACCAACGACGCGGTGGATGCCTGGTTTACCGGTTATAACGGCGATTATGTGGCCTCAACCTGGGTCGGTTTCGACTCGAATACGTCGCTTGGCTACAACGAGTTCGGTGGCAAGGCGGCACTGCCTGGGTGGATTGAATTTATGACCGTGGCCCTGGCCAATAGACCGAGCAATAACCTGCCGCAACCGGTCGGTATTGTGCAAGTACGGATCGACCCGAAGACCGGTTTGCTGGCAACACCGAACACCAAGGATGCCCGCTTTGAGTTCTTTAAGGCCGACAATGTGCCCACAACCTTCACCAGTACTACGCTCAATATTGACTTCAGCGTTGAGCAACAGGCACCCACGACGGCGCTCGACGGCCAGGCCGACGACTCGCCTGAGATACTTTTTTAACGGCGGGAGGCATTAATTGCAGGCAAAAAAAACCCGCCGGTTGGCGGGTTTTTTTGCGTCTAGACCGGGCCTTTAGGCTGTTACTTTGGCCTTGTCTTCTTCAGTTACTTCTTTCATCGATAACTTAACTCGACCGCGGGCGTCGACGTCCAATACCTTAACGTAGACCTCTTCCCCTTCTTTGATCTTGTCGGACACCTTCTCTACACGCTCTGCAGCGATCTGAGAAATGTGCACCAGGCCATCTTTACCCGGCAAGAAGGTTACGAAGGCACCAAAGTCGGCCAGTCGTGCAACCTTACCGAGGTAGACCGTACCGATCTCAGGCTCAGAGGTAATGGCCAAGATACGATCACGGGCCGCGTTGGCCGCTTCCTTGGTCGGCGCATAGAGACGAATAGAGCCGTCATCCTGGATATCGACCTGCGCGCCAGTCTCTTCAACGATGGAGCGAATCATCGCGCCGCCCTTGCCGATTACGTCGCGAATCTTGTCCTGATCGACCCGCATGGTCTGCATGGTCGGGGCATTATCGGGCAGTTCTGGACGCGCATAGCCAATGACCTGGGCCATCTCGCGGAGAATATGCAGACGCGCTTCCATGGCTTGCTCGAGCGCAATTTCCATAATCTGTTCGGTAATGCCATGGATTTTAATGTCCATCTGCAGCGCCGTAATACCGTTTTCGGTACCAGCAACCTTAAAGTCCATATCACCCAAGTGATCTTCATCGCCCAAGATGTCGGTCAATACGGTGAACTGATCACCCTCTTTGACCAGACCCATGGCGATACCGGCCACCGGGAACTTAACCGGCACGCCAGCGTCCATCAGGGCCAGAGACGCACCACAGACGGATGCCATTGATGACGAACCATTGGATTCGGTAATCTCAGACACGACTCGTACAGTGTATGGAAAATCGTCGATCGACGGCATCATGGCCAAAACGCCACGTTTAGCCAACCGACCATGACCGATCTCACGACGACCAATGCCACCCATACGACCGGCTTCGCCGACGCTGAACGGAGGAAAGTTATAATGCAGCATGAAGTTGTCGGTCACAGTACCGGCCAACATGTCTTCCATCTTACCGTCACGCAACGTACCTAGCGTCGCGGTGACCAAAGCCTGGGTTTCGCCTCGGGTAAACAGAGCCGAGCCGTGGGCCCCGGGCAGTACATCGATCTCAACCTTGATCGGACGAACGGTCTTGCCGTCTCGGCCATCGATACGCGGGTGACCATCGACGATGCGCTTACGCACGGTAGCCTTTTCAATTTTGCTGAACATGGCGCTGACCGACTCTTTCGAGGTTTCGCCATCCGCGCTGGCTAAGGATTCGATAGCCTCGGCACGCAGAGCAGATAGGGCGGTGTAACGCACCATCTTGTCGGCCACCTGATAGGCGTCAGAAATACGCGCGGTAAAGGCGTCAGCGACTTTGGCTTTCAGCTCAACGTTCTCAACAGCAGGCTGCCAATCCCAGCTTGGCTTGCCGTTTTCGGCGGCAAAGGCTTTGATCGCTGTGATCGCGGTTTGAAATTCTTCATGCGCGAACAATACCGCACCCAACATCTGATCTTCAGACATTTCTTGGGCTTCCGATTCAACCATCAAGACCGCATCTTCGGTACCGGCAACAACCATGTTCAAACGCGAACCGAGCAGCTCTTCGTAGGTCGGGTTGAGCTGGTAGCCGTTGGCATCGGTGTAGGCAACGCGCGCGGCGCCAATAGGACCACTGAATGGAATGCCAGAGATGGCCAAGGCCGCCGAGGTCGCCAGCATAGCAGCGATATCCGGGTCATCGGTCTTGTTGGCCGACAGGACGTTGATAACAACCTGCACCTCATTCATAAAGCCCTTAGGGAACAAGGGCCGAATTGGACGGTCGATCAGACGCGAGGTCAGAGTTTCTTTTTCGGACGGACGACCTTCGCGCTTCAGGTAACCACCGGGAATGCGACCAACTGCATAGTGCTTTTCTTGGTAATGCACGGACAGCGGGAAGAAATCCTGGCCCGGTTTGGCCGAGTCGGTGGCCACAACAGTCGCCAGCACGATGATGTCACCAATGGTACACAAAGCCGCGCCGGTGGCCTGGCGGGCAATACGACCGGTTTCCAGGGTGACGTTCTTGCCACCAAAGGTAAAGGTGGTGGTTTTCGGGATAAGTTCAAGCACGGTAATTTCCTCGTAGAGACGGTAACAACGATGCTTCTATCACTGCGCTGGAGGGTATCGCAAGATGCTCAAGCACACTGATAGAAGCCCCAATGCAATACTGGGCGGTAATCGTTGTTAGGCCGTTTTTTATGGGTGGAGTCAATATAGAAGTCGTAGCAATGGCAGTCAACAAGGTCGTCGGCAGCCGAAAATGACAAAAGGCCCCATTGGGGGCCCTTTTTAGAGAACGCGGTCTTATCGACGTAGGCCGAGACGCTTGATCAAGGTTGCGTAACGAGTAACATCTTTGCTCTTCAAGTAATCCAACAGCTTACGACGCTGGTTTACCATCCGTATCAAGCCACGACGCGAATGGTGGTCTTTCGCATGTTCCTTGAAGTGAGACTGCAAGGTCTCGATGTTGATCGTTAACAGAGCGACCTGAACTTCAGGAGAACCTGAATCACCTTCGCTTTGACCGTATTCTTTGACAATTTCTGCTTTCTTTTCGACGCTTAATGCCATCGTTTAGTTACTCCATGAATGTGCTATTGATAGAAAATGCTAGCCGTGCACATTAACAGCTGCATTCCTGTCATCATCGACCAGACTGATGAACGGTGGAAATTATACACGAGGGCTGAACACGAACCAACCTCTTAAACATCTGCCCGAGCAATTAGCCGTTCAGGCTGCAGCCGGCCCACGTCAGAGACTTGCCCGACACCCAAGAAATCCTGATCCGGGCCATAGACCCGGGCCTGACCCGGCGCATGATCGGTCTGCACGTCATTGCCATTGGAGAAATACTTGGCCCGATCCGCCGTCAATTGGATCACCGGCAGATCGATCAGTAGCTGGTCGATCGAGATCAATAGCTGATCCATCTCATCGATAGCACCGCGCTCTTGCAGCTCGATCAGGGCGTCCAAACTGATCGCTTGGGCGATATTAAACTGGCCGTGCTCCGTGCGGCGCAACGCAGTAACGTGCGCAACCGTGCCCAATGCAACGCCAATATCGGCCACCAAGGTACGAATATAAGTACCCTTGGAGCACTTTACTTCTAGGCTAAGGTCAGGACTGGCCCAAGCGTTCAGGCGGTTCTCGAAGATGCTCACCGGACGCGCCGTCAATTCAATTTCGATGCCCGCACGCGCCAACTCATAGAGCTTCTTACCATCGCGTTTTAGGGCCGAATACATCGGTGGAATCTGTTCGATCGGGCCGACAAAACGATCTCTCAGGACGGCCTCAATGTCGGCGGCACTCAGCTCCGGAACCGCAGCGGTGGCAATGATCTGCCCTTCGGCGTCGAGCGTGTCGGTGGCGATACCGAGTAGACCCGTGGTCAAATAACGCTTATCGGCATCGAGTAGAAATTGGGTGAACTTGGTTGCCTCGCCGAAACAGATCGGCAGCAGGCCAGTAGCCAAGGGATCAAGCGCACCGGTATGACCGGCCTTCTGCGCCTGGTATAGCCAACGTACCTTTTGCAACAGTGCATTGGAGGAAAAGCCGTGCGGCTTGTCGACTAGGAGCACACCGTTGAGTGGGCGCCCTTTGCGGCGTCGAGCCATCTTTATTCTTCCTCTTCGGACGCCTGGGAGCGCAACGTGTCTTCTGATACGGCACGGTCGATCAGCGCCGATACCTTGGACCCGGAGTCAATAACCGCGTCGTAATGGAACCGGAGCATCGGTATTACCCGCAGACTGAGCCCGTGAGCCAAACGCGTGCGCATAAATCCCGCCGCATTATTGAGTACCTTCTGCTGCTCGATGCGGGTCTTCGCTTGGGCTTCTTCGTCCGCCTGCGGGCCAAAGGCCATGCAGGTAAAGTAGATCTCGGCATAGGACAGGTCGGTTGACACCTTGACGTCATTGACCGTGACCATACCGACCCGAGGGTCCTTCACTTCTTGTTGGATTATCTTAGACAGATCGCGTTGAATCTGATCCCCAATTTTCCGAATGCGGCTCATATTACTGGCCATATCACACCTCTCTAAAACGAAAAAAACCGGCCAGCCGCGAGGCCTGGCCGGTTTCTATTTATTACTGCAATTAGTCGTCGATGGTACGGGCGACTTCACGGATATCAAACACTTCAATCTTGTCATCGACCTGGACGTCGGTGTAGTTCTTCACACCGATACCACATTCCATACCCTGACGAACTTCCTGGACATCGTCTTTAAAGCGCCGCAACGACTCGAGCTCGCCTTCATAGATCACGACCTCTTCACGCAACACACGGATCTTCTTGCTACGATGCACAGAGCCATCGATAACCATACAACCGGCTATCTGACCGTATTTGGGTGAATTAAAGATGTCACGCACAACCGCTAGGCCGACGAACTCTTCACGCAATTCAGGTGACAACATGCCGTTCAATGCCGCTCGGACATCATCGATCAGGTCGTAGATAACGTTGTAGTATCGTAAATCCAAACCACCGCGTTCGATAACTTCTCGGGCATTGCCGGTCGCACGAACGTTGAAGCCGAACACTACCGCATGAGCGCTGATAGCCAGATTGGAATCGGACTCGGAGATAGCGCCAACACCACTGGACACTATATTAACCTTAACCTCGTCGTTACCCAGCTTGAGCAATGAACCGGTTATGGCTTCCAACGAACCGCGGACATCCGCCTTCAGGACGACGTTGAGCACTTTGCGCTCGGAACCGTCCATGTTGGCAAACAATGCATCCAGCTTTGCAGCCTGCTGCAAGGAATGTATCGCGCCTTTGGTGCGCGAGTAGCGCAGGTTAGCAACATCGCGTGCAGCCCGTTCGTTCTCGGCAACAACAAACTCATCACCGGCATTGGGCGTACCGTTCAGGCCCAGCACTTCAACTGGAATCGACGGTCCTGCTTGATCAGCCGGCTTACCGGTCTCGTCAAGCAGGGCACGTACCCGACCGTAAAAGGAACCGGCCAAGATAACATCACCGCGCTTCAATAAACCCGACTGCACCAGGACGGTAGCAACCGCGCCACGTCCTTTGTCCAGGCTGGATTCGATAACCACGCCTTTACCAGGACCGGTGTGGTGAGCTCGCAATTCCAGCAATTCAGCTTGAAGTGACACGGCTTCTAGCAATTCGTCGATGCCTAGACCCGAATGGGCCGACACTTGGATAAATTGCGTATCACCGCCCCACGATTCCTGAATAACACCGTGCTGCGAGAGCTCGTTGATCACGCGTTCCGGATCAGCGCTTTCTTTATCCATCTTGTTGATCGCGACCACGATCGGCACGCCGGCTGCACGCGCATGTGTTACCGCTTCGATCGTCTGAGGCATAACCCCATCATCGGCGGCGACCACCAAGATAATAACATCGGTCGCCTTGGCGCCACGGGCACGCATGGCGGTAAAGGCCGCGTGTCCTGGTGTATCCAAGAAGGTAATCATGCCGCGGGCAGATTCCACATGGTAAGCACCAATATGCTGAGTAATGCCGCCTGACTCGCCAGCCGTAACTCGAGACTTACGGATAAAGTCGAGCAAGCTGGTTTTACCATGGTCGACGTGACCCATTACCGTGACGACCGGTGCACGAGGACCGACCTCGCCACTGTAGGTAACTTCCATCATGGTATCTTCGAGCAGGTTATCGTTAACAATAAGGTATTTGTGACCCATTTCTTCGGCGATTAAAATGGCCGTATCCTGATCAAGCGGCTGATTCACCGTCGCCATCACACCCATCTTAAACAACATCTTGACCACATCGGCCGACTTAACGGCCATCTGTTGGGCCAATTCGCCAACGGTGATGCTTTCACCAATTTCCACGACACGAATAACTGGCGCCGTCGGTTTTTCGAACTGGTGCTCAAGATTCTTCTTCGCTTTCTTGGCCTTGCGGCGACGGGCGCTGAAGCTATCCTCGTCGAGCGCTGTCAGCATCTGTTGATGCTTGTTGCCCGAACGGTGCGTTGATGCACGTTGCACTTCAGCTTTCTTGCCAACCTTCTTGTGACCGGCTTTGCGGCCACTGTCAGCAGCTGCTGCATTACCATCTTCCGTGCGTCGAACCGGCTCGCGATCCTTAGAATGTTTCTTCTTATCGGAGGTGCGGTCTTCTTTACCCATCTTCGCTTCAGCGCCGGCAACATCGCCTGCTGGAGCTACGCTAACGTTTGGCTGACTGAGCGCTGCGGCGCCTTTAGACGGCTCAGTACTGTCGGCTTCAGAATTCTGAACGCCTTGATTTTCTTTGGCTTTCTTTTCTAAAGACGCCTTCAAACGCGCCGCGTCAAGCGTCGCATCTTCTTTGGCACGCTGAGTGGCACGATCGTCTTCAACCTTAACAACCGGGACACCTGCACTGTCTAATTCTGCGCCTTCTACTTCATCGCGTTTCACATAGGTTCGTTTCTTGCGAACTTCGATGCTAACGGTTTTAGATTTAGAGCCACCGCCGGACTTTAAGGTCGTGGTGATTTTCCGCTTGAGGGTAATCTTGGTTGGGGCATCACTGCTCTCACCATGACTGCTCTTCAAATGCGACAACAACTTATGCTTCTGGTCGTCATTCACCGAATCTGATTCGTTCTTATGTGGTAAACCGGCCGCACCCATCTGAGTGAGCAGTTTTTCCACTGGCGTGCCGACGGACTCGGCTAACTGTTTTACCGTAACTTCTGACATAGAGCTCTCCTTACCGCCTATTCGTTTTCAAACCATGGTGCGCGAGCAGCCATAATGAGTTTGCCGGATTGTTCTTCTTCCAGACCCGTAGCTTCCATAAACTCATCAATGCTTAACTCTGCGACATCTTCCATGGAAACAATGCCTTTACTTGCTAATACAAGCGCTAAGTGTTCATTCATGCCTTCAAGGGCCAACAAATCTGCATGGGGCTGCGCAGATTCGAGTTCTTCTTCAGAGGCCAATTCCTGCGTGAGCAGTATATCTTTAGCCCGCTGGCGCAACTCATTAACCAAGTCTTCGTCAAAACCGTCGATTTCCAGCATCTCGCTAAGGGGCACATACGCCACCTCTTCCAGCGTGGTGAAACCTTCTTCGACAAGCGCAATGGCGATTTCTTCATCTATATCCATCTTGCTGACAAAATGACTAACGAGCTGTCCTACTTCCTGTTCTTGCCTGGCACCTGCCTCATCTTCGGTCATGACATTAATTGTCCAGCCCGTCAGTTCACTGGCCAAACGAACATTCTGTCCGCTCCGACCGATGGCCATCGCTAAGTTCTCTGCCGCGACGGCAACCTGCATGGAATTGGTTTCTTCGTCCATTACTATGGAGGCGACTTCTGCAGGCGCCATGGCATTAATAACCAACTGCGCAGGGTTGTCGTCCCAGAGAATAATATCGACTCGTTCATTGCCCAGCTCATTCGAGACGGCCTGAACACGTGAGCCGCGCATGCCGACACAAGCACCGATCGGGTCAATGCGCTTATCATTAGTCTTAACCGCAATTTTTGCCCGTAGACCTGGGTCACGAGCACAAGCGCGGATATCTAACAGCTCTTCTTGAATCTCCGGCACTTCTATACGGAACAATTCAATTAGCATATGGTTGCTTGATCGACTCAACTCAAGCTGGGGGCCGCGACCTTCAGGCTTGATGCTGTGCAGGACGGCTCGAACGCGATCCGACATGCGGAAATTTTCTCGACCAATCATCTGCTCTCTAGGCAACACGGCTTCAGCATTATTGCCCAAGTCGAGGATAAGACCTTCACGCGAAACCTTCTTGACCGTCCCGGACACCATCTCACCAATCCGATCACGGTAGGCATCAACGATTCGAGCGCGCTCGGCATCGCGAACTTTTTGCACTATTATCTGCTTGGCTGCTTGGGCGCTGATGCGGCCGAATTTTTCGCCTTCGATTTTTTCTTGATAAACATCACCCGGCTGTAAGGTTAGGTCAACCTCATGCGCTTCCTGGGTTGTCCACTCAGAACCGAGGGTAGGGACTCCGCTATTGTCCATTACTAACCAACGACGGAAGGTTTCATATTCACCGGTCTTACGGTCTATAACGACGTAAATATCGGGCTCTCCTTCGTCATTCAATCGCTTTTTCGCGGCGGTTGCTAAAGCCAATTCCATCGCGTCGAAAATTACTTCGCGGGAAACGCCCTTCTCATTTGCAACTGCATCTACGACTAGGAGAATTTCTTTACTCATCGTTTCAGCCCCTTCCTTTCGCTTGAGCGTAACCGCTCGTTGAATTTAAAATCATTATTAACTAAAAATTACTTAAAGTTCGGAATGACCCGACCTTTCTCGACACTTTCGATGGGCAGTAAAAACTCGACACCATCGACCGCCACAATTACATTTTCATCTTCAATACCGCCGAGCACGCCTTTAAAGTTTTTACGGCCTTCAAAGGCATGGCGCAATTTAATTTCAGCCCATTCACCAGTATAAGCGGCGTACTGTTCAATAGTGAACAGCGAGCGGTCCATACCAGGAGAAGAGACCTCAAGACTGTAGTTTCCAGTAATGGGATCTTCGACGTCCATTACGGCGCCAACCTGCCGGCTTACTTCCGCACAATGATCAACATGAATACCATCTTCGTGATCGATAAAGATCCTCAGCGTTGAAAACTTACCATTACGCAGATATTCAATACCCCACAGGGTAAAGCCCATTCCTACTATCACAGGCTCAATCAAAGCCTGTATTTCATCGTTTTTTGCCACGAATAACGCCTATTCTTACCTTGTAACATCATTCTAGAAAAATTCAGAATGACAAAAAAAGGCCAACTGCAGCAACACAACAGGGTACCTTGTGTCGCCAGAGGCCCATCCACACCAAGCGCACCAAAAAAAGCAACGCTCAAAAACCAAAAAACCCCTACATGAGGGGCCTTAAATACATCCTTTTTTCGAAACACCCCCAGGTATTTCAGCGCATGCTTCACAGCAGGCACTTTAACCAATGCTGCGCGGGATAAACCCACCCAGACTTTGATCATACAACGGCTTACCAAAGCAAACCGTTCCTTGCATCTCAATTGCCTGCGCAACCAAATTTGAAACGGTCCGCGCTCGGCGACGACCTTGATCGGCAATGCCGATTTGTTCGCCTGGTTTCGGGTTTTACGCCAAAACCCAATTGGTAGCGGGGGCCGGATTTGAAACGGTCCGCGCTCGGCGACGACCTTGATCGGCAATGCCGATTTGTTCGCCTGGTTTCGGGTTTTACGCCAAAACCCAATTGGTAGCGGGGGCCGGATTTGAAACGGTCCGCGCTCGGCGACGACCTTGATCGGCAATGCCGATTTGTTCGCCTGGTTTCGGGTTTTACGCCAAAACCCAATTGGTAGCGGGGGCCGGATTTGAACCGACGACCTTCGGGTTATGAGCCCGACGAGCTACCAGACTGCTCCACCCCGCATTAAAACGTTATAATTACCGGCCTTTCGACCGCGCAAATTATACGGACAGGGCCCTTATGTTGCAAGGAACCTCTGCCTTCACAATAGAGCCTGCATCAAACAGGTTCTAGGATTGGTGCCGACGACTAGACTCGAACTAGCATGGGCCGAAGCCCACCACCCCCTCAAGGTGGCGTGTCTACCAATTTCACCACGTCGGCTTAAACTTTACTCGGTTGGTAGCGCACTGGCAGGTGATTCAATTACCGAAACCGGTACATCGGAACCTACTGGTGACGCCTCAACAGAAGACGGAATGTCGATACCCGCTATATCTGCTGCCTTCTGCTTAGCGATAAACGCCAAACTCAAACTGGTTATAAAGAAACAAGCGACCAGCACTGCGGTAGAGCGGGTTAAAAAGTTCCCGCTGCCCGATGAACCAAACACCGTTTGCGACGCACCGCCACCAAACGATGCGCCTGCTTCAGCGCCCTTGCCTCGCTGGATCAGAACAAAGGCAACCACACCAATTGCCAATAGAACATGAACCAATAAAATTAAATTTTCATAAATCATCTGAACTTACCCTTGAGCAGCGTTGCAAATCGCTACGAATTCTTCGGCCATCAATGACGCGCCGCCTACCAGTCCGCCGTCTATATCGGGCTGACCAAACAACGCCTGGGCGCTGGAAGCCTTAACGCTGCCACCGTACAGAATACGTGTTTTGGCGGCAACAGCTGCATCTTCAGCGGCCAACAGCTGGCGAATAAAGGAGTGTACGTCCTGCGCCTGTTCCGGGGAAGCGGTTTTACCGGTTCCAATGGCCCAAACAGGTTCGTAGGCGATCACAATTTTTTCAAATGCCTTAATTCCGACCTGAGTGAGTACGGCATCGATTTGCTCTTTGCAAATCTGCTCAGTAACACCGGCTTCACGCTGCTCCAGTGTTTCACCGATACACAACATTGGAATCAAGCCGGCGGCTAAAACCGCAACAACTTTTTTCGCAACGATGGCATTAGTTTCGCCGAACAGTTCGCGCCGCTCAGAATGCCCGACAAGAATATACTGGCAGCCAAAGTCTTGCGCCATGGCCAGGTTAGTCTCGCCGGTAAAGGCACCCTTCTCTTCGAAGTGAATATTCTGCACGCCATATGCGATAGCCGAACCTTTCAAGCTGTCAGCCAACTGCGGTATATAAACAGCCGGTGGAAAAATAGCCGTATCTGCAGAGCCATTAAAGCCTGCTTTAAACGCTGCCAACAGAGCTGCATTAGAGCTCATGTCGCCATTCATCTTCCAGTTTGCTGCTACTAATAAACGTCGCATAATACCTGCCTCCATCGAGCGGGCGCAGAGTGTACTTAGTTTGCTCTGGCCTCGCAAGAGTCAGAGCAGGGAAATACACCCGAATTAAAAAAAATAAGCTATTAAATCAACTAATTAGCTTAGAGATTGGCAACAGCGGCCGACACAGCCGAGGCCAGCGTCTTGCAAACCGCCTTCACGGTCGTAATGTCCTCGCCCTCGACCATAACCCGAACTACCGGCTCGGTACCGGAAGGCCGCAGCAATACACGACCGGTTTCGGCCAATACCTGCTCGGCCTGCGCCATCGCGCTTTGCACTGCCGGTAAGGCTAGCACATCCACTCTCTGGGGCAGTTTGACATTGATCATGACCTGAGGATATTTACGCATACCCGATTTGGCTTGCGCCAGAGTCTGATCACTGTCGCGCAGTGCGCATAGCACCTGTAACGCGGCCACAATGCCATCGCCGGTCGTGGTCACATGCTTACAGACGATATGACCGGAATTCTCGCCACCGAGCGGCCAAGCCCGAGTGTTCAACTGTTCCATAACGTAGCGGTCGCCCACATTAGCGCGAATCAACTCAAGATCGAGCTTCCTCAGCGCTACTTCGAGGCCAAGGTTAGTCATCAGAGTACCAACAATGCCCTGCCGAATCACGCCCTTGCCTTGCAGATGCTTAGCAAGGATAAAGAGCAATTCATCGCCATCGACGGCCTGACCTTCTTGATCCACCATCAATAAACGATCGCCATCTCCATCGAAGGCGATGCCCAACTGAGCGTTTTGCTCCAGAACCGCTTTTTGCAGTGCGGCTGGGTGGGTCGAACCGATTTGATCGTTGATATTCAGGCCATCAGGCGCCGCGCCAATGACATGAACGGTGGCACCGAGCTCGCGAAACACCTTAGGTGCCACGTCATAGGTCGCGCCATGAGCGCAATCAAGCACGATATGCATGCCGTCTAGATTTAGATATCCAGAAGTCGACTTGCAAAATTCAATATATCGACCACTGGCATCCTCAATCCGTCGGGCTTTACCCAGCTCGGAACTCGGCACCGTCTGCAGCACAGCGTCCAACTCCGCCTCGATGGCGAATTCAATGTCATCGGGCAACTTGGTGCCATCGGCGGCAAAGAACTTGATGCCGTTATCATAAAACGGATTGTGTGACGCGGAGATCACGATGCCAGCATCGGCGTGGAACGCGCGGGTCAGGTAGGCAACCCCCGGGGTCGGCATGGGGCCGACCAGCAGACTGTCGCACCCGGCCGCAGCCAGGCCCGACTCGAGTGCCGATTCAAACATATAACCCGAAATACGGGTGTCCTTGCCGATTACAATCTTACCCTTGCCCGCGCGCGAAAAAACCCGACCCGCGGCCCAGCCAAGCTTCAGAAAGAACTCTGGGGTAATGACGCCCTGCCCCACCTCGCCCCGAATCCCATCGGTACCGAAATATTTTTTTCCGTTGCTCACGTCATTATCTCCAATTATGGCTAGTCGGACCGCTCCAAGCGAACCGCATTTAACATTCGAACGACATCGACCGTTGGCGCCACATCATGGACGCGAACGATCCAGGCACCCTTCAGCACCGCTGCCGCGACCGTCGCCAAGCTGCCGTAAAGGCGCTCATCGACCGGCTTATTGAGTACCGCACCAATCATACTTTTACGCGAGGTACCGACCAACAGGGGCAATTGATCAATCGCCAAATGATCGAGTCGATTAAGCAGTTGAAGATTATGCTCCAGCGTCTTGCCAAAACCAAAACCAGGATCCAATAGCATACGATCCCGAGCAATGCCCGCCTCCGCGCAGGCTGACAGCCGATGCTGAAAAAATGCGCCAACCTCGGCCACGACATCGGCGTAGCGAGGCTGGCTCTGCATTTTATCGGGTTGACCCTGCATATGCATCAAACAAATTGCCAAGCCGGTCTGAGCAGCTGCCGCCAAAGCACCCGGTCGCTGCAGGGCGCGGACATCATTGATCAGCCCAGCACCGTGACTGGCAGCCGCCAACATCACCAGCGGGGTGCTGGTATCGACCGACACCAGGGTGTCGAAACGGGCCGACAGGGCTTCGATCACCGGCACCACGCGCGCCAGCTCCTCGGCCTCCGATACCGCCAGAGCGCCGGGCCGAGTACTCTCACCGCCGACATCAATTATCGCCGCACCGGCCTCAATCATAGCCTCAGCCTGATAGAGGGCCTGGTCCAACCCGACAAAACGCCCACCATCGGAGAATGAATCCGGGGTGACATTCAACACACCCATCACATGGGCCGAGGTCCGGGACAGGCTTTTGCCGTTAAAGTGATAGTGAGTGTCCAACAGCCTTCCTAGTGTTGAATGCGTTTCGCAATAGCGTTTGCCTAGCACTATATAAAAAAAGTCGGCGCAAGGCACCGACTTTAATATTGACTCCCTTGGATCGACTCAGTCGTCGGATCGTTCGGGGTCTGGTTCTTTCTTATCGTCCTGCTCTTCTGGCTCATCCGATCGAATCGGTGGCATCTGTCGATGCCGATCGTCCCAACCCTTAGGCTGTCTTGGCTTTTGACCCGACATGATGTCTTCGATTTGTGCCGCATCAATGGTTTCATATTCCATCAAAGCATCTTTCATCGCTTCCAGCTTGTCTCGATTGCCTTCCAGAATCTCAGTGGCCTCTTTGTAACAGCGCGCTAAGATATCCTTTATCTGCTCATCAACCTTTTGGGCCGTCACGGGTGACATACCGGCAACCGATGATTGACTGCCCAAGTAAGTCTGTTGTTCGTCTTCAAACTGCTGTGCACCAAGCTCGCTCAGACCCCACTTGGTCACCATATTGCGCGCCAACGATGTGGCTCGCTCGATGTCATTTGACGCACCGGTGGTGACGCCTTCCTTGCCAAGGGTCATTTCTTCAGCGATTCGGCCACCGTAAAGACCACAGATCTGACCTTCGAGGGCACGTTTACTGATCGAATAACGATCTTCTTCGGGCAAAAACATGGTTACACCCAAGGCGCGACCGCGGGGAATGATACTGACTTTGTAAACCGGGTCGTGTTCCGGAAAAAGATTTCCAACGATAGCGTGACCGGCTTCATGATAGGCGGTATTGGTCTTCTCTTTTTCCGACATGACCATCGCTTTGCGTTCTGCGCCCATCATAATCTTGTCTTTGGCCCGATCAAATTCCTCCATATTCACCATCCGCTTGTTTAGACGGGCAGAAAACAGGGCAGCCTCATTGACCAGGTTGGCGAGGTCAGCACCGGAGAAACCGGGCGTACCACGTGCCACGATGCTCGCGTCGACGTCATCGGCAATCGGCACCTTACGCATATGCACTTTTAATATCTGCTCGCGACCGAGAATGTCCGGCAAGCCGACCACAACCTGACGGTCAAAGCGACCCGGACGCAGTAAGGCGGGATCGAGCACGTCAGGGCGGTTCGTCGCAGCGATCACGATGATGCCATCGTTGACTTCAAAACCATCCATCTCCACCAGTAACTGGTTCAGGGTCTGCTCGCGCTCATCATTACCGCCGCCAATGCCGACTCCGCGTGAACGGCCCACGGCATCGATCTCATCGATAAAAATAATGCACGGTGCCTGCTTCTTGGCCTGTTCAAACATATCCCGCACGCGCGAGGCACCGACACCGACAAACATCTCGACAAAGTCGGAACCGGAGATGGAGAAGAACGGCACCTTAGCTTCACCGGCAATCGCCTTGGCAAGCAGGGTTTTACCCGTACCGGGGGGGCCCACCATCAACACGCCACGCGGAATCTTGCCGCCGAGGCGCTGATACTTACCTGGATCGCGCAGAAATTCGACCAGCTCTTGGACATCTTCCTTAGCTTCTTCGACACCGGCCACATCTTTAAAGGTGGTCTTAATTTGGTCGTCGCCGAGCAAACGCGCCTTGCTCTTGCCAAAGCTCATCGGGCCTTTACCGCCTCCGCCTCCGCCTTGCATCTGACGCATGAAAAACATAAAGACGCCAAGAATAATCAAGATCGGAAAGGATGCGACAAACAATTGAGTCCAGATGCTGGGCTGATCCGGCTGTCGAGATTTCACCTCCACATTATTGTCGATCATAATGTCAATCATCGCCGTGTCATCATTCGATGCCGGCCGAACGGTCTGAAACAAGGAACCGTCCTTGCGTTCGCCATAGATATTAAGGCCGGCGTAGGTGACGGTTCTAATTTGATCTTGCTCCACTTGCTGCACAAAACGGGAATAACTCATCTCGTCAGGGGCCGTGGTCATATCAAAATTCTTAAACACCGCCAGCAAAACCACTGCGATTATCAACCAGAGTACTAGATTCTTTGCCATATCGTTCATTTTTACCTTCTTACGCAGACGGCTGCGTGTCTGCTAAACCCTTGTACCCCGTTGCAACCAGATAGGTCTCTCGAGACCTGGTCCGGGATGCATCCGGTTTACGCATTACGACCTTAGTAAAGTGCTGCCTCACGGTCTTAACATAGGCGTCGAAGCCTACCCCGTGAAACACCTTGGCGACAAACCCCCCTCCGGGCTTCAGTATTGCTTGAGCCATTTCGAACGCCAGCTCTACCAAATACATCACCGCAGGTTGATCAATTACCGCATTACCGCTCATATTGGGGGCCATATCCGAGATTACAAGGTCGACGGGATCGCTCCCAATACAATCCTGTAACGCCTTATATACCGCGTCATCGGTGAAGTCACCGTGGATAAATTCGACCCCGGCGACGCTGTCCATCTCAAGTATATCGGAGGCCACTACGCGACCTTGAAAGCCGACCTGTTTAGCGGCGACTTGCGACCAACCCCCCGGTGCCGACCCCAAATCTACGACCGTCATTCCGGAGCGGATCAATCGGTCCTTTTCGCACAGTTCTAACAGCTTGTAGCTGGCACGACTGCGGTAGCCATCCTGCTTGGCCATCTGGACATATTTGTCGTCAAAATGCTCTCTAAGCCATTCTTGACTATTTTTTGGGCGCGCCACGGAAAATCCTCTTTAGTGATTTCTGTCGATCTACAGTACAATTTGCAGTGTTACACCCATATTAACATGAGATTTACTGATTATGAGTTTGAAACAGAACGACAAAAAGGGTTTACGGACCATCGGCCATCAGCTAAGCCCAGTGGTAACCGTTGCCGAAAACGGGCTAAGCGCGACGGTTTTAGCGGAAATTGAACGCGCTTTGAACGATCACGAACTGATTAAAATTAAATTCGTCACCGAAGATCGTGACAATAAGAAGGCCCTGATCGCAGAGGTCATGGAGCAGACCAATGCCACCTTGGTGCAAACCATCGGGCATATAGCGCTGATTTTGCGCAAGGTGACCAAACCGAACCCCAAGTTATCTAACTTAAAGCGGTTCAGCCATCTCTGAGTGACGTGCGACCAGACCGCTGGGTCTGGCCGCCGGCCTTAAACGCGTGTCAGCCATCCGTGCTGATCGGCAGTCTTGCCCCACTGTATATCGTTTAGCGCCTGACGTAATTTCAGCGTGCTTGGACCTGCCAGCCCAGTGCCGACGGCATAATCTCGCCCCTGATGAATAAGCGTACCCACCGGCGTTAACACCGCTGCAGTGCCAGACAGTGCCGCTTCGGTATTGGCTTTGGCGGCACGGGTCAATAATTCCTCGACCGATATATTGCGTTCGCTTACGGTCATACCCATATCGGCGGCGAGCTTTAATAGCGAATCCCGAGTAACACCATGCAAAAAACTGCTGTCCAAGCCTTTGGTGATGATTTCATTACCATCGATGAGAATAAAGTTTGCCGCGCCCGTCTCCTGGACATCGCCATTCGGGCAAAACAGGATTTGGTCAGCGTCTACGCTATCGCGCGCGCGGGCTATCGGCCCCAAGGCACTGGCATAGTTACCACCGCTTTTGATCATGCCCATATGCGGGGCGCAGCGCATGCCGTCTTCTTCCAACAACAGGCGCAACGGCTTGGCGCCACCGGCAAAGTAATCCCCGACCGGCGAAAGCAGAACATACAACATTGAACTCAGGGTGGCCGCCGCCGCCTTGCCGATGGCTGCCTCAGTGCCTATGTGGGTCGGTCGGATATACATCGAACCCGGCTGCTCCGGAACGTCGTGGGCGAATTTCTTAACCACCTCGATAATCATTTGACCCAACTGAACCGGATCCACGGCAGGCAAACTCAAGAGCCGACTGCTTTGCATCATGCGCTTAATATTGGCGTCCATACGAAATATATGGACACTGCCGTCGGCATGTCGAAACGCCTTAAGACCTTCAAAACAGGTACTCGAGTAGTGCAAGACATGCGCACCCGGATGCAGCGCGATGGCTTGCGCATTGACCAGTTCAGCGTCACTCCAACGATTGCCTTCAAAGGTGGTCAACGCCATTTCGGGCATAAAAACGGTACCAAATGCTGCCATATAGATTCCCTAAAGCACCGAGCACCTTGTGGCACCGCGGTAAATGGTTGGTGGTAAGTATAGGTGGATTATTATTGGCGTTATTGTATGACATTTGTGATACCGGACACTAGCGCCAAAATGCCATGACAGGCGTTACTTGGTGCGCGGGGCTCGTGCGCTGAGTCACTCCGTCGGATCCAGATAGCGTTGCCAATAGTCGATTACCTGACCACGAATATGCGCCAATTCCGGTGCCAGCTCGCTCAGGTTTCGCTGGCTGGACTCGCCCTTGAGGATGGCATGATGTACTTCCTGGCGCAGCGTAAGGTAGGCTGCCAGGAGGTTTTTTCGGTCAGCTTCAGCGAAGATCTGACAACGATAGAGCGCCTCGATCGAGCGCACGTTGTCCGACCATCGGGTCAGTTGCGGCGAGTCATGGGCATGCGCCAAGATCAGAAACTGGATCAAAAACTCCAAATCAACGATTCCGCCGGCATCCTGTTTGAAGTCGAACTGCGCGTCAGCCCCCTGTGCCCGACTGGACAGATGGGCGCGCATCTTATCGCGCATGGCGAGGACGTCGCAGCGCAAACTGTCTATATCGCGGGGCTTGGCAAGCAGTTCAGCGCGCAGGGCGTCGAAGCCATGCTTTAAGCTTTCGTCCCCGGCGATAAATCGCGCTCGGATGAGCGCTTGATGCTCCCAGGTCCAGGCCTTGTCCTGTTGATACTTGGCAAAGGCCGTCAGGCTGCTAACCAGCAGTCCTGAGTTGCCGGACGGACGCAGTCGAGTATCGATCTCGTAGAGTCGTCCGGACGGGGTAATAGCGCTCAGCAGATGAATCAACTTTTGTCCCAGTCGCGCCATAAAGACCCCGTTATCAATAACCTTGGGGCCTTCGGTAACGCCCTGGACAGAGGCATTGTGCAAAAAAACCAGGTCTAGATCGGACTCATAAGACAGCTCCAAGCCGCCCATCTTGCCATAGGCGATGACGCCAAAGTCTGGATCGCACCAGTCGCCGCCGGCCTTACTGGGTCGACCGTGACGGGCCACCAATTGACGCCACGCCAGCGCCAGCGACTGATCGACCACCACCTCGGCCACCCAGGCCAGGTAGTCGGATATTTTCATCAATGGCAGCACGCTGGATATTTCGCACGCCGCCGCACGCAGCACTCGAGCATGGCGGAAATGGCGCAACAGCTCCATCTGCCGCTCAAGATCATCCTCCGGAACGCGCAGTAGGAGCAGATGCAACTCGGCCCGCAATTCGGCCCGATCGGGCAAGCGATACAGGCTCGCCCGATCCGTCAGCTCATCGAGCAAAAAGGGTTTTTCCTGCAACTGCCGGGCAAGCCAAGGGCTGGCCGGCACCAGCTTGACCAGTTCGGCAATGGCTAGCGGATTTTCTGCAAATAGTACGAAATAACTGCTGCGCCGGACGATGGCCTCCAAGAGTGGGCGGATACTGACCAGTCGCGCTGGCGCATCCCGGTAGCGGGCCAATTCCAGCCATAAGCGAGGAATGAAGCCGGCCATATTGTCCCGGGCGACCACGGATAGGCGCTGCACCGCAGGGATCTGGGCCAAGCTGAGCATCGACTCGGTCAAGTCAGGATCCGGATCGGCGGCACCCTCGATCCAGCTTCCGCTGCGCCATGCCTGCATATAAGGCAGCAGCTTTTGATTAACTTGGATCTCGACCTCTTCCGCGATCAGATCCGAGAAATGGCCGTGCACCCGGTCGCGATGACGGCTCAGATCGACCAACATAGCCGACACCGACTCGGCACCGAGCGACAGGGCAAGACGCTCGCGCGCCACCTCATCGGTCGGCAGCAATTGCGTTTGCTGATCGTTGATCGCTTGAATGCGGTGCTCCAAATCGCGCAAATGATCATAGGCCGCGGTCAATTCATCGACCGCAGCCTCCGGCAGCAATTCCAACCGAGCAAGGGCTTGCAGCACCGGCCAGGTGCCGCGCTGTTGTAAGAGTTCTTCTTGGCCACCACGAATCAGTTGAAACACCTGGGCGATGAATTCGACTTCCCGAATCCCGCCCCGGCCCAACTTGATGTTGTCATCACCATGCTGGCGCTGAACTTCCTGTTGAATCTTGCTTTTTAGCTCACGCAGCGCGCCGAGCGCCTGATAATCAACATAAGTGCGGTATACAAAGGGGTGCAGCAAATCCGCCAGGGCCTGCTGCGCCGCTTCAGGGCCGGTTACTGGGCGAGCCTTGACCATGGCAAAACGCTCCCAAAATCGGCCCTGGAGTAAATAATAGTTTTCCAATGCCGCGTAGCTTGAAACCAATGCGCCCGACTGACCCCAGGGGCGCAAGCGCATATCGACTCGAAACACAAAGCCCTCGGCGGTGCGCGCGTCCAGCACGTGGATCAGCTTGCGGGCTACTCGGGTAAAAAACGCCTCATGGCTGCGCCCACCACTGGTGGTACCTGGCCCGGAATAGCTGAAGATCAGGTCGATGTCAGACGACAGATTGAGTTCCTCGGCGCCGTGTTTGCCCATGGCCAACACCACCAGCTGCGCGGGACCATCCGAATAGTCACAGGGGGCGGGCAGTCCGTCCTTGGCTTGCCAAAAGGCCATACACCAGGCCAAGGCGCAACGCAGTGCGGCATCGGCCAAGGTCGATACCGCTTGCGCGGTTTGCGCTACACTGTTGAGATGCCATATATCGCGAGCCATCAGTCGCGCCAGGTGGCGATTGCGCCAGACGCGCAAGTCCAACATCAGGGCTACCTCACCCTCGAGCGACCAGTGCTGTGCCAGCGCCGTCAATTCGTCTACCGGATTTGCCGGCGCCTTAAATTGCGCAACCATTAGAAGCCAATCTTGCTGGGTCTGAACCCAACTAGCCAACCAAGGGCTGGCCAGGCACAAACGCACGACGGCGTCCCGGGCTGCGGCGTCGAGAGCACTGCAACGAGCGTCTTGGCAAAGTCGGTCACGTTCCTGGGAGAGTTTTTTGGCAAGGTGCATGGGCAGTCCTTGTGCGACAGAAAAATCGATTCCAGCTACACTTTAGTCGTTTTTGGGTCATTTTATTAGTGCGTAAAACGGGACCTTATCAAGATGGGGACTGTCATCTACCGGTCGACAGTGCGATCATCTGAGTAATAATTTTTATCATTGGCCCAAGGCCATGCCAGTAACCAAGGACAGCTTTCATGATCCAGCGTACCCCTTTTCGACTCTTGGCCACAACCCTGCTATCTACCGTTACCCTGGTCGGCGCCGCCGACTGGCAAGACATTAGCAACCAGGCTAAGGGTCAGACCGTTTACTTCCATGCCTGGGGCGGTGATGAGCATATTAATAGCTATATTCAGTGGGCTGGCGAACGGGTCCAAGAGGATTATGGGGTCACCGTCAAGCACGTTAAGAACGTCGCGCCCAATGCCGTCAATCAGGTGTTGTCTGAAAAGGCGGCCGGAAAACAAACCGGTGGTGCCGTGGACCTAATTTGGATCAATGGTGAAAATTTTGCCAATATGAAGGCAAACGACCTGCTCTACGGCGCCTTTACCCAAGACCTACCCAACTACCGCCTGGTCGATACCGAACACAAACCGACCACCCTATTCGACTTCACGACCCCGGTCGATAACTTGGAAGCGCCCTGGGGCATGGCTCAATTGGTGTTTATGTACGACAGCCAATATGTCGCCCAGGCGCCGACTTCGGCGCAGGAGTTACTCACCTTTGCGCAAAACAACCCGGGACGATTCACCTACCCGGCCTTGCCGGCGTTCCATGGCACGACCTTTGTGAAACAGATATTGAGTGAATTGACCGAACAAAACCCGGCCCTGTACGCACCCGTTGCGCTGGCCGATTTTGACGCCATAACGGCATCATTATGGCAATATCTTGACGCGTTACACCCCTTGATGTGGCAAGAGGGTAAAACCTTTACCGATGGCGCGCCGCGCATGAAGCAGCTGCTCAATGATGGCGAGATCGCGATATCCCTGAGCTTTAACCCCTTTGATGCCAGCAATGCCATCGCTAATGGCGACTTACCGGACACGATTCGCACCTATATTCACCGCAGCGGTACCATTGGCAACACCCACTTTGTCACCATTCCCTACAATGCCAGCAATCCACAAGGCGCCATGGTCTTCGCTAACTTCCTGATGTCGCCCGAAGCGCAGGCACGAAAAGCCAATACCACGGTCTGGGGCGACCCGACCGTACTGGCCATGGCGAAACTGTCGAACGCGCAGCGCAAGGCGTTCACCGACTTGCCGATGGGCGTGGCGACCCTGTCCAATGAGCAACTTGCGAAGGTCTTGCTGGAACCCCATGCTAGCTGGGTCGCGGCAATCGAACAGGCGTGGCTGAGCCGATACAGTCAATAAGGTCTCGGCGCCAAGATGAGCCGATCATGACGCTGCGCCTGAGCCACCCGCTCGCCATCATCCCCTGGCTGACGGTGGCGATCTTCTTAACGCCGGTGATACTCGGCCTGGTCGGTACCTGGCTGCCAGCCTTTGGGTGGTTTCCAGCTATCGGACTGGATCGTTTGAGCCTCGCACCCTGGTCTAACCTGTTTAGCCACCCAAGCTTCCCGGGGGCATTGCGTCATACCCTGGTGACCGGACTGGGCGCAGCTGCGCTGGCCTTGGTCTCTACGGCACTCTTATTGATAGGTGCCTATCCGTCGGCGCTGTTCAGTTGGTTGGAAAAATCCTTGGCGCCCATCCTATCGATTCCTCATGCTGCTTTTGCCATTGGCATGAGTTTTCTGCTCGTGCCCAGTGGCTGGCTGGTGCGCCTGCTCGCGCTGATGAGCGATCGTTTAGACCGACCGCCACTCTGGTCAACCTTTCAGGATCCGCACGGCATCAGCCTGATTGTCACGCTGGCGCTGAAAGAAATCCCGTTTTTATTGCTGATGTGCCTGGCGATATTGCCCACCCTAAAGGCTCAGCAGACGCTTTGGCTCGCCAATAGCCTGGGCCACAGCAACCGATTCGCCTGGCTATGGTTGATCTTCCCACAACTCTACCGGCAAATTCGACTGCCCTTTTTTGCTGTGTTGGCCTACTCCCTAACCGTTGTCGATATAGCGGTGATCGCCGGACCCACTACCCCGGCAACGCTGGCGGTATTGATTACCCAGTGGTTCAATGATCCGGATCTCAGCCAACGCACCGTTGGTGCCGCCGGGGCCGCAACACTGTTAATGCTATTGTCATTAATTATGGCGGGCGCCCTGCTGCTGGAAAACCCTCTGCGTCGACTGCGCAGTCATTGCCTGGAACGCCGCCTTAGCGGTCATTGGCCGGCTTGGGAAAAGCCGATGGCGCGCTTGATCAGCTTTGTTTTGCTGTTCTTTTATGCCGCCGCTTTACTGATCACCCTGATATGGGGCTTGGCGGCACAATGGCGCTATCCTGATGTACTGCCCAGTCGCTTCTCGCTCGACAAGGTGGCACATTCCTTAACGCAACTGTCCGATCCGCTCTGGTGCACTCTGTTGTTGGCCACCCTATCGGCATTGTTGGCCATTACTGTAGTGGTCGGGTGCTTGGAAAACGAGGTTCGACTGAAATATGGCGGCCAAAAGGTCCGCGGACAAAAGATCCTCGTGCTGCTTTATCTGCCATTACTAATTCCGCAAATCGCCTTTATCTTTGGTTTTCAGGTTTGGTTGATTCGGGTTGGGCTGGACGGTACCTTTGTCGCATTGCTCTGGTCCCATCTAGTCTTTGTGGTGCCCTATGTATTTTTGACCCTAAGCGGACCCTATCGACAGTTTGATGATCGCTTCAGCTGGCTAGCGCTGTCCTTAACCGGTCGGCGCGCGCACAGCTTTTGGCGCATCAAACTGATAATCTTACTGCGCCCGATTCTATACGCCTTCGCCACCGGCTTTGCCGTATCGATCGCCCAGTACCTGCCGACGATCTTTGTCGGTGCCGGTCGCTTTGCCACCCTGACCACAGAGGCCGTTGCCCTAGCCTCGGGCAGTGACCGTCGGCTGATGGCGGTAATGGCCCTGTGGCAGCAGCTGTTACCGCTAATTGTCTTTGCGCTGGCCACGCTGATTCCCGCTTATCGCTTTCGACATCGTCGCGCGATGAGCCAGACCGTGAGTTAAGCCTATGAGTATGCAATTGCAAAATTATCAACTGTGCCGGCACCAACAGCCGCTCTTTAAGGCCTTCAGCCTAACCGTTGCAGCGGGTGAGATTGGCGCCATAACCGGCATTAGTGGCTCGGGCAAGTCGACCCTGCTGGCCGATATTTCCGGTATTTTGACCTCGGCATTCAAAAGTAGTGGGGAAATTCTGCTCAACGGCAATTCTTTGCGCACCGTGCCGATCGAGCGCCGTCAGGTCGGTATCCTATTTCAAGACGATCTGTTGTTTCCACATCTTAATGTTTTTGAGAATCTCCTCTTTGGCCTGCCGGCGCATTTTTCACGCGGCGAGAAAGCCGCTCGTATCCAGGACGCCTTGAGCGAATCCGGCCTCGGCTCTTATGCCTTGCGCGATATCGCCACCCTGTCCGGCGGCCAGCGGGCGCGGATCAGTCTGTTGCGCACGCTCTTGTCAGAACCCAAACTGATGCTGCTCGATGAACCCTTTTCAAAGCTGGATCGTGCCCTACGCGGGCAGTTTCGCGCGTGGGTTTTTGAACAGTTAGGGCATCAACATATTCCTGTGGTCTTGGTGACCCATGACCCGGAGGACATACCCGATGGCAGTCGAATAGTTGACTTGGAGGCACCCGATGCTTGATCGCTTAACCTTAAGGCTGGTGCGACCTCCGCTGCTTAGAATGGCCCGGTACACAGTGCGCGTTGGCGTGACAGCCGACCACGTGACGCTGCTCGGCTTTGCCATCGGTATGCTCGCGCTGCCAGCCTTGGCGACCGGCCATTTTACCGCGGCGTTGCTGGCTATCGGCCTGAATCGAATCTTGGATGGCTTGGATGGCGCGGTGGCGCGCCTTACTCAAGCTACTGAGCGAGGCGCCTATCTCGATGTAGTGCTCGATTTTATCTTTTACTCGGCGGTGATATTTGGTTTCGCCTTGGCCGATCCGGGACGCAATGCTTTGCCGGCAGCCGGCCTAATCTTTGCCTTTGTCGGCACCGGCTCAAGTTTTTTGGCCTTCGCGGTGTTTGCCGAGCGCTTTGCGCTGCACTCGATGCGTTACCCCAACAAAGGCTTTTACTATCTCACCGGCATTGCGGAAGGTACTGAGACGATAGGTTTTTTTGTCCTGATGTGCCTGTTGCCAAACGCCTTCCCGACCCTGGCTTGGGTGTTTTTTGGGCTCTGTGTTCTGACTACCCTGAGTCGGGTGGTGGGCGGTGCCCACACCCTCAAGACGTTGACCAAAGCACCGCACTGAGCGCGACAATTAACTATTGAAGAGTCGATTTTCCTGCTCCTGAACGCGGATAAAGGTGGTCCGCTTGGACAGCTCGCGTAACGCGGCAGCCCCGACATAGGTGCAGGTTGAGCGCACACCGCCCTGTATATCGAGCATGGTCACGGCCAGTGGACCGCGATAGGGAATCTTCACCGTCTTGCCTTCGCTGGCTCGGTAATTCGCCACTCCGCCATGGTACTTGTCCATCGCCGTATCGGAACTCATGCCATAGAAGAGACGATATTGACGACCGTCTTGTTCAACCAGATCGCCGCCACTTTCATCATGTCCGGCCAACAGGCCACCGAGCATAACAAAGTCGGCACCGGCGCCGAAGGCCTTGGAGACATCGCCCGGGCAGGTACAGCCGCCGTCGGAAATGACGTGTCCATTGAGACCGTGGGCCGCATCCGAGCATTCAATCACCGCGGACACCTGAGGATAACCAACACCGGTTTTAACCCGGGTGGTGCAGACCGAGCCAGGGCCGATCCCGGCCTTAACGATATCCGCGCCAGATAAGAGCAGCTCTTCGGTCATTTCACCGGTGACCACGTTACCCGCGACGATGGTTAGGTCGGCGTATTCGGCGCGCACCCGACGCAAAAACGTCACGAAGTGCTCGGAATAGCCATTGGCCACATCGATGCAGAGAAACTCAAGGCCACTGTGCAGTGCCAATATCGCGCGTAACTTATTCAAGTCGGCATCGGAGGTGCCGCTGCTAACCATAATATGGGGCAACACGGCCGGGTCAATGTCGTGCAGAAAATCCTGCCATTGCTCAACCGAATAGTGCTTATGCACTGCCGTGAGCATCCGGAACTCGGCCAGTACCAAGGCCGCGGCAAAGGTCCCAACCGTATCCATATTGGCGGCGATAATGGGCACGCCGGTCCAGGTCTTTTTACTGTTCAGGAAGGTGAAGGTGCGCTCGAGCGAGACTTGGGAACGGGATTTTAAGGTCGACCGTTTGGGGCGGATCATGACATCTTTAAAACCCAGCTTAATATCATTTTCAACGTGCATAGCGGCTCCGGATGTTGGTAGGCAATCGATAACTCCGGTGTCCAAGGCTAGCACGCGGCCGAGTGCAGTCCAATCTATTTTATGACCGATTGGTCAGGCAACGGCCGATGCAAGAATCTAAGCTCGAGGCGAGCAATCGAAAAGGGCTAGGCGGGTATCGCGGTAATGCGGGTGTACTTGTCTTGCAGCTGCTCGCTGGACTCAACGTGCTGTGGATCGAGCGGGATGCAGTCGACTGGGCAAACTTGCTGGCACTGTGGCTCGTCGTAATGGCCGATGCATTCGGTACAGAGGGCCGGATCGATCACATAGATCTCCTCACCCTCCGAGATGGCGTTATTCGGGCACTCCGGCTCGCAAACATCACAGTTGATGCATTCATCGGTAATTAACAGCGCCATAACGCAGATCTCCTCCGAGAGTTTTCAACCAAGGCCGGCTCAGTGCGCAGACGATCAGCGGCCGAAACGTTTGTTTAAGGCTGCCTGCACTATGGGGTGAACCATTTTCGACACATCGCCCTTGAGCAGCGAAATTTCGCGGACAAAGGTTGACGAAATAAAGGAGTATTGTTCCGAGGGGGTCAGAAACATGCTCTCTAAATCCGGTGCCAAGACCCGATTCATGTTGGCCAGCTGAAATTCGTATTCGAAGTCGCTGACCACCCGCAGGCCGCGCAAAATAACCTGGGCCTTATGCTCGTGAGCAAAATCGACCAACAAGTTGCTGAAGCCCAACACCTCGACGTTGCCGTATCCGCGCGTCACGGAGCCGGCCAGATCAACCCGTTCGGACAACGAAAATAACGGCTGTTTCTTCGGGCTGTCGGCCACGGCGATGATCACCTTATCGAAGTGTCGCAGCGCTCGCTCAACAAGATCCATATGACCCAAGGTAATGGGGTCGAAGGTTCCGGGATAGATTACAGTACTGCCCATATTCACCGCTCTGTGGTTAAAAAAAGCGCGCGCATCTTAACGTATGCCAACGCGCCAGACAAATTACCGGCCAAAAACACGTAAAATCAAATTCACCAGCCAGGACTTATAGGGTGGATACAGCAACTTGAGGCTGCTCAACCGCTGCTTGACAATTATCGGTTTTAACTTGGAGAAGGTCTCAAATCCGTAGCGACCGTGGTAATGGCCCATGCCGCTGTTACCCACACCACCAAAGGGCAAATTCGGCATACCGACATGAATTACGGCTTCATTGAACATTAGGGCGCCGCTGTGCGTCTTGCGGCTGAATAGCGGTCGTAACTGCTGCTCGTAACCAAAAACATAAAGCGCCAAGGGTTGAGGGCGATCGTTAATATAGTTGAGCGCCTCATCGAGGCTATGGTATTTGATTATCGGCAAGAGCGGGCCAAAAATTTCATCCTCTAATAACCGAGAGCCCTCGGGCACATTGGTCAACAGGATGGGGGGTAACTTATTGCCATAGTAATCCAACTCGTCGGACGGCCCGGCGACAAAAACCAATGCGCCGGCGGCCTTGGCCTCATCGACATAGGCGATCAACCGCTTGCGCTGGGCTTGGTTGATGATCGCCGTATAGTCATCGTTCTGAGTAATATCGCCATATTGGCGCTTGGCTTCGGACAAGAAATGCTGCACAAAGTCGCTAACCTGATCGTCTGGGCAGAGGATGTAGTCGGGCGCCACACAGGTCTGGCCGGCATTGAGACATTTGGCAAACACCAGACGCTCGGCCGCTTCTCGGACCGGCATCGAGCGATCGATCACCACCGGGCTTTTACCGCCCAATTCCAACGTGACCGGAGTTAAATTGTCACTCGCGGCGCGCATCACTGCGCGACCGACCTCGACTGAGCCGGTGAAGACGAGGTGCTGAAACGGCAGCGCCGAAAAGTTCTGCGCCAGCGCGACGTCGCCGTTTACCACGGCCACCAAGCCGGCATCGAAATATTGATCAATCAGTCTGGCCAAGAGCCGGCCGAACTCAGGGCTCAGCTCGGAAGGCTTGATCAACACATGATTGCCGGCCGCTAGGGCACCAATTAGTGGGCCCAAGGTAAGCAAGAGCGGGTAGTTCCAGGGTGCAATAATCCCGATGACGCCCAAGGGTTGCGGCAATATTTCCGCGCTGGCGGGTTGGAACAGCAGGGGCAGCCATTTGCGTTGCGCGCGCATCCAAGCCTTCAGATGCCGAGTGGCATCGTCGATGGCCATAATAGTGGGCAGGAATTCGGCAATCTGAGTCTCGACCACCGAGCGACCGTTAAAATCGCGGTCGATGGCGGCACAGAGCTCGGTTTGATTGTCCACCAGCAGCTGTTTGAGTAGAGCGAGCCGTCTGCGCCGCTCCACGCTGTCAGCATAGGGTGCGGCTCGAAAGGCACGTCGTTGCTTACTGAAATATTCCAGCAAGGTCGAGTTCGGGTCTGGACTGATCGTTTCAGTCATGCCTGCGCACCATCAATTGGGTCCGAGTTATCTTGCACCGCGGATCTCGCTCGGTCAATTATTGGGCCGCCAATAGGCGAAAACGAACCTTGCCGGCGATCTTGTCTTTAACCGTGCCCCATGGCGCCGGAATGTTGATGACCTGATCTCTAGGGCACTCCAAGTAGATCAGGCCTTGGTCGGCTAAGATATTCGCCTCAAGCAGCCGTTCAAGCGTGGTCGACCAGAGGTCTGCGTCGAACGGCGGATCGATAAAAACCAAGTCAAAGCGCGCCGCGCAACTGGCCAGAAACTGTTGCGCCATCATCCGCTGTACCGAGCCCTGAGGCAGCCCAAGCGTCTGCAATGAGCGAGCAATACCCTCGGCGGCTTGCGCCTGGGGCTCGACAAAGATGGCCGACTGGGCACCTCGGGATAACGCCTCCAAACCCAGGGCACCGGTGCCGGCAAACAGATCGAGCACCTGCATATCGACGATATCCGATTGCAGCCAGTTAAACAGGGTTTCCCGCGTTCGGTCGCCGGTTGGCCGGAGCCCAGACAACGCCGGAATGGGCAACTTTCGGCCACGATGTACCCCGCCGATGATGCGCAGCGTGCTCTCTGCGATAGGTTTAGCGGAGCGGTGCGGTAATTTGGCCAAGGGCAAATTCTCTCATTTCATTAACCGACGCCAACGACAGGGTCGCCAACCGTTCGGGTTGGTTGATAAAAAAACTCAGTGGTAACCGATACAGCTCGGCAGTCACCGCGTAACGATCTATTTGTGCTGCGTTGCGCTGTCGTTCTGCGCCCGCGGCCCTGTAGGCGGCGAGCACCGGTGCCAGCTCGGCCAAGTCGACCGGATAGAACAGGTCCGCTGATAGAGTGCCATTGAAATTAACATAACTGCTGGCCTGGCGATCGCGCCATTGGCCCTGAATCGAGTAAGCCGCCAGACGGCCATTGAGCAGATCGATCCAGAGCAAAAAAGACAACTGTTCGGCCGTACCCAGCGCCGGTGCTGTTAAGCGCGTTAGAGCCTTCAGCGGCTCGAGGCTGAGCGCCAGGCCAGGGCCGGAACGGATGGTCTCTAAGGCATTCAGTTGGGCCACCAGTTCATCGCTGATCGCCCCGGTCACCACCCAATTCAGAGCCCCATCGGCCGGCAGCCATTGGCGCAAAAAAGCCATCAGCTCGGCTTGGCTCGACGCATTGGCGGGCCCTTCTAAGCTAATCACAAAACGACCGCCGAGCTGTTGGGTTTGCAAGTCGAACGCAGCCGGCACGGCGACCTGACCGGTCGGAATTCGGTCAAGCAAGGCAGAGACCCGAATGTGCTCGGCGCCGGCCAACGCTAATGTGCAAACTTGCCGAGCGCAGTCGAGCGCAAGCTCATCGAGCGACCAAGTGGGCGCCTCCGGAGCAGGTTCGCCCGCTATATATGGTTTGGGGCCCAAGCTGTTGAGCAGTATAATTAATGGAATCGTGATATAGATAATGATCCATAGGGTACGGCGACTAAAGTGAAACATTCTCACATCCCTTTTGTTGACTCTGTGCTAGCATAGCACCCCATTTATTCACCGCTTACTGGCAACCTTACACCATGTTCGGATTTTCAAAACGTAAAGACAAGCAAGTCAACGAAGAAAAGTCAGAAATAGTCACTAATGGCACCTGGTTCAGTCGGGTGAAGGCTGGCTTGGGCAAGACTCGAGTTCAGTTTTCCGGTGGCATCGCGGCTCTGCTGCTCGGCCGCAAAACGCTCGATGATGACACCCTGGAAGCGCTTGAGACCCTTTTACTATCCTCCGACGTTGGCATCGACGCGACCCAGACCATCTTGGCCAACCTAGTGGAACGAGCCTCCCGCAAGACGCTCAAAGACGGTGACGCCCTGATGCAGTTGCTGCGCGAAACCCTAATCGATCTGCTAACCCCGATCCAAGCCCCACTGGTGATCGATCAAAGCAAGGGCCCCTATGTCATTCTGGTGGTTGGCGTCAATGGCGTTGGCAAGACTACAACCATTGGCAAAATGACCCAGCGCTTTCAGCAAGAGGGCCACACGGTCATGCTCGCCGCCGGCGACACCTTCAGGGCGGCCGCGGTTGAGCAGCTGCAAGCCTGGGGCGAACGGCACCAAGTACCGGTCATCGCCCAACATACCGGTGCCGATTGCGCATCGGTGATTTTCGATGCCGTACAGGCCGCCAAATCCCGCAAGGTCGATATACTAATTGCCGACACGGCCGGGCGCTTGCATAACAAAGCTCATCTGATGACCGAGCTGGAAAAGGTTCTGCGGGTCATGAAAAAAATTGATGACAGCGCGCCGCACGAAGTTCTATTAGTGCTGGATGCCGGTACAGGACAAAATGCCATCAGCCAAACTGAGGCCTTTACCAAGTCCGCTCCGCTCACCGGCATCGCCTTGACCAAACTCGATGGCACCGCCCGCGGCGGAATTATTTTTGCACTCGCCAAACGCTTTGCTATTCCGGTGCGCTTTATTGGTGTCGGCGAGCAAGCGGCCGACCTTAACCGATTCAACGCGGCAGAATTTGTTGATGCGCTGCTCGACACCCCGGCGCTATGATTCGCTTCGACCAGGTCAGTAAACGCTACGATGGCGGCTTTGAGGCCCTATCGAGCCTGTCGTTCCAGATAGAACGGGGCGAAATGGTGTTTTTGACCGGTCATTCTGGTGCCGGTAAGAGCACCTTGCTGAGATTATTGACCGCCATCGAAAAACCTTCCTCCGGCCATGTTCGGGTAGCGAATGCCTTACTGGCTAAAATGAATCGGCGCGAGATCGCCTTCTATCGGCGCAAGCTCGGCGTGGTCCATCAGGATCACCTGTTGCTGATGGATCATAGCGTCTATGACAATGTGGCTCAGCCGTTGCTGGTCGCCGGTGAGCATCCGGCCGATATCAAACGGCGAGTGCACGCCGCTCTCGATAAGGTCGGGCTGCTCAGTCGAGAGAAATTCAAACCAATTCAGCTCTCTGGTGGCGAGCAACAGCGCGTTGGCATTGCCCGCGCCGTAGTCAAAAAGCCGGATCTAATTCTGGCCGACGAGCCCACCGGCAACCTCGACCCGACTCTATCACGCGATATCATGGCCCTGTTCGCCCAATTTAACGCTATCGGCACCACCGTGATCATTGCCAGTCACGATCTGGGCTTGATTGCCCGGCTCAATTACCGGGTTCTATCGCTGCACCAGGGCAAACTGCTTGATACACCCTTTGCGCCGACCGGAAGACAGTCATGAAGCTGGCCAAGAAGAAACGTGCAGCATCCAACCGGCAACGCAATCGAGCGCCCCGGGTCGATATCCGCGGCTGGTATCGACACCATGTAAAATGCGCTATAGAGGCGCTACTCGGCTTAGTCCGCCAGCCCATTTCCAGCGCCTTAACCTGGCTGGTTATCGCCATCGCATTGATGTTACCGACGCTGTTTTACATCGCACTGCAGGCGATGAATGCCCAAACTCAGGCGTGGCAGGCCGGTGGCCAAATCACCTTGTATCTAGCACGCAGCACGAGCGAGCCGGTGGCAACGAACTTAACCCGGGCCTTGGCCCTGCGACCAGAGATTGAGAGCACCCGCTTCATCAGTAAAGATGAGGCTTGGCGCAGTTTTAGTGAGGTGATGAGCGTCCAATCTGGGCTCGAGTTGACCGACAACCCGCTTCCAGCGAGCATTGTTGTGGTGCCCAATCAACAACAGCGCAGCGACTTGGAAGCCCTGATCCTGATGCTCCAGGACCTTCCCGAGGTCGAAGACATCCAGATTGACCTGGCCTGGATCGACCGACTGAACAATGCCTTAGATCTGGCCCGATCGATTGTTCAGATGCTCAGCCTTATCCTGGCCGTCGCGGTGGTGCTTATTATGGGCAATACCATTCGCCTTGCGATTGAATCGCGCAAGTCTGAGATCCAGATCATTAAGCTGCTCGGTGCGACCGATGCCTTTGTGCGCCGGCCCTTCCTATACTTGGGTTGGTGGTACGGCTTGCTGGGCGGACTCGCCGCCTGGTTGTTGATTTCTGGCATCAGTCTTTATTTTCAGCCTCAGCTGGCCCTCTTTCTGGCCGACTATGGCATGGCGGCGCCGGCTATCTGGCTAAACGGCACCGAATTCACAATATTACTTTCTGCATCTATACTGGTGAGTCTGTTAGGGGCGAGAATCGCGCTCTGGCAGCATTTAAAAGATACCGACCCCCGTTAGGTCCGCCGCCGCGGCTGTCAGGCACCTGTAAAGTTGACTGCGCCATGGTGATCTACGTTCGATTCGGGTGATCAAGGCTTAACCTATGACCGGTGTTGATCTATACTATCCGGCTAAACGTAAATTGACATATATATAAACCGGAGGAGTCCGAGTGAAACTGAATCAAAGCATGCCTGCTCTAGTCTTAGATACCTTATCACCTGGGCAAAACCTTGAATCCTATATTCAAACGGTCAACAGCTTTGAATTGTTGACGGCAGATGAAGAAAAAGAACTGGCCGAGCGCCTGTACTATGATGAACATCTGGAATCTGCGCGCCGTTTGGTTATGTCCCATTTGCGCTTCGTGGTGCACATAGCCAAAAGCTATTCCGGTTATGGCCTCAACCAAGGTGACCTGATACAGGAAGGTAACGTAGGATTGATGAAAGCTGTCCGACGCTTCAATCCGGAAGTTGGTGTTCGCTTAGTGTCCTTTGCGGTGCATTGGATCAAAGCCGAGATTCACGAATACATACTGCGTAACTGGCGTATTGTTAAGATCGCCACCACCAAGGCGCAACGCAAGTTGTTTTTTAACCTGCGCAGCTCGAAAAAACGCCTGGGCTGGTTGAACGATCAAGAAGCACAGGCCATGGCTGACGATCTGGGCGTCTCGAAAAAGACTGTCTATGATATGGAAGGTCGGCTCACCGCCTCCGATGCCGCGTTTGATGGCTTTGGCGACGACGATGACGACAGCATGGCGTTTCATCCGTCCGACTATTTGAAAAATTCGGCTGATGACCCGGCTTTAACGGTGGAAAAGGCTGACTACACCGACGACGCTCATGGTCAGCTGTTTAGTGCCCTGCAGGATCTCGATGAGCGGTCACGCGATATTATCCAACAACGTTGGTTGAGCGATGAAAAAGCCACGCTGCATGAACTGGCGAGCAAATATCAGGTGTCGGCCGAACGGATTCGACAGCTGGAAAAAAATGCCATGAACAAGGTTAAGAAGGTTATGACCATCGAGTTTTGATACTCGCAGACTAGCCGAACGAACGAAAGCCGCTGATGCGGCTTTTTTGTTGAGTCAAACAGCTTTATTAACGTCGCTTACCCTTTAGCGAAAAGCGGTCTCAGGCCGCGTTGGAAACCCGATCATGAACCGTTTTGCTTTAGTCGCCGGTAGCCTGATGTCTGCCCTAGCCGTCGCCTTGGGCGCTTTTGGCGCGCATGCCTTGGCTGCGATTACCCGCCCGGAGCGGCTCGACACGTGGGAAACTGGCGCGCGCTATCTGATGTACCATGGCCTGGCGCTATTAGCCATTGGCCTATTGAGCGCCGTGCTGCAGACCACCTTTCGAGGGCCGGTACGGTTGATTTTTTCAGGCGCCGTGATTTTTTCGGGTAGCCTGTTCCTGCTGGTGCTCAGCCATACGCCCTGGCTCGGAGCCATTACCCCGCTCGGGGGCATACTAATGATCAGTGGCTGGATCCAGCTGGCCTATATACTGTCCAAAATTCCTAATTCGAGGCCTACCCTTTGATCACCGACTCAGACCAACCGTTCCAACGCAAGATTCGCAGCTTTGTGATGCGCGCCACTCGCATGACCGATAGCCAGAAAAAAAGCCTGGGGCAGAACTGGGATCAGTTTGGTTTAAGCCAGGAGCAGGGCCCGTTGGTCATAGCCGATGCCTTTGGTCGCGACGCCGACACCGTACTTGAGATCGGCTTCGGCATGGGCGATTCTTTTGTCGCCATGGCACAGGCAGCCCCGGAGAAGAATTTTATCGGTATTGAGGTGCACTTGCCTGGGGTCGGGCGCATGTTGAATCAGACCGCGGCTGCACAGCTGGATAATATTCGCTGCTATAAAGAAGATGCCGTCGCTATCCTCACGGACTGTGTCGCCGACGGATCCCTGAGTACCGTGCAGTTGTTTTTCCCCGATCCATGGCACAAGAAAAAACACAATAAGCGGCGCATTGTGCAACCGGAATTTGCCCAGCTGGTCCGGCGTAAACTCAAGCCTGGCGGAACCTTTCATATGGCGACCGACTGGCAGAACTATGCCGAACAGATGTTGGAGGTAATGGATGCGGCCGAAGGCTTTACCAATAACGCGGGACCTGGCTTGTATCTGCCTGAACGGCCCGAGCACCGACCGGTCACCAAGTTTGAGCAGCGCGGTCTGCGCCTGGGCCATGGCGTCTGGGACCTATTGTACCGCACTGACGCAGCCGATCTGGCTTAGGCTGGGCGGGGCTTGAGCGCCTTTCTGGCCTTCTGAATTTCTTCGTAGGCCTGTTGAATATCCTGGGTTTTTTCCTTAGCAATCGCCATCATTTCCGCCGGCAAGCCCTTGGCCACCAGTTTGTCCGGGTGATGCTGATTCATCAGGCGACGATAGGCCTTTTTCAGTTCGACGTCGTCGACTTCCGCATTCAACCCTAAAACCTGATAGGCATTGGCTAAGTTCTTGGCGTTGGCGGGTTTATTGGCCCGACGGCCAGCACTGAAGTGCATCTGCGCACGGATGCGCTGATGCATGATTTCAAACTGAATGCGATTTATACCCAGATGGCTGCTGATAATCTGCAGCAAATTGCGCTCAGGAACGCTCAAAGCGCCATCTACATAGGCCGCCTGGAGCTGTATTTCGAGAAATATTTGCGCTAAAGATGCGCGCCGACCGATCACTTCGGCCAGATCGGCGAGGATGCTCTCGACCGAGAAATCGGCCGCCTTGCCGTCGTTAAAGAGCTGCATAGCGTCCCGCCGTTGGGCCTCATTGAGCGCCATCCGGGTCATCACCTGGCGCGCCAGGTCGATTTCCTTCTCACTGACATTGCCATCGGCCTTGGCCATCTTACCCATAACATTAAAGGTAGCCTGAAAGAAAACCGTCTGTAAGACGCCCTTGCTGCCGCCACCGAGTGCATCCTCGGCACGGCGGCGCTGGGTTTTATCAAAGGCGTTGCCCAGCAGGACACCGAGCACTAACCCTATTGGGCCGCCGGAATAGAAACCGATGGCCGCGCCAATGATCTTACCCAACCAATTCTTCATCTGTAAACATCCCACCCAAGTCACGCCAAGGTTACCGTCAATGACCATATTTTACTAACGGATTACAGCATTAGCCTGTGCGCTTGGCGGCTAAGTTCGTTATCATCACCCGCTTTAAGCATCCAGTTACCGACGTGACCCTATACCCAGTAAATAAAATCTGCCTGATTGCCGGTCTGCTCAGTTTTGGGCACGCCGCCGCTGAGACTGTGACCCTGGTCGACTGGCAGCCCTGGGATGCCATGTCGGCAGCCGATCAGTGGGGCGTCGCGCCCTATTGCCCTGGCGGCTATGTCGCCCCGCCCTCCGACGCGCCAGTGATGGAGCCAGGCGACAGCCATTTTCAGTTTGACCGCGCCATTCGGCAATCCGATCAGCAAACGACCTTCGATGGCAATGTGATCATTCACGGCCGGAATCAGCGTGCCAATGCCAATCAGGCGGTCTATTCGCCCAATGAGGCGACCAGCCGGCTGGATGGTGATGTGATCATCCGAACGCCAGAGATGGTTTTAAGTGGTGCAAATGCCGAGATCGATCTGCAAACCGACGCGGCACTGCTCAACAATGCCCAGTTTGCCCTGTACCAGCGCGATCTGCACGGCAGCGCCGATGAAATCAGGCGCACCGAGGCCAATCGCGTGGTGGCTAAGCGCCTAAGCTTCACCCGATGCGCGCCCTCGTCTAATGCTTGGCGGCTGCGCTCGGGCAAGCTGACGATCAATAATGATACTGGGATTGCCACGGCGTGGAACTCCCGCCTTGAGATACAAAGGCTGCCCGTACTCTACATCCCCTATATCAGCTTTCCGGTCAATGGTCAGGCGCGGACCGGTGTTTTAATTCCAACCTTCGGCACCGGCTATTCGCAACCCTACTACCTAAATCTGGCCAGCAATGTCGATGACACCGTGACGCTGGACTATCAACCCTTATACGGCCTGCTGCTCAATAACGAGTTTCGCTTTCTGACCGAGCGCCACAACGGCATCAGCGACTGGGGTTTCCAGCTGGCGACGCCAACCGATAATACCTTGGCGACCGAAGCGGACTCGACGCTGGTCGAGCCGGTCAGCGATCTCAGCCGCTGGAGCTTGGCGCATAAGCAGTCCGGTGCGCTGACGGACACCTTGGGTTATGATTTTTCAGCCCGCTGGGTCAGCGATCAAAACTACGACCCGACCTTTAAGCCTGGGGCCGCTCAAGTCAGCCAACAGGTCGCCAACTTTGCGCTGAAGCAACAGTTTGGGACACGCAGCAATGGCCTAAAACTGGCCTATACACAGCCGGTCATCGACAGCGCCGAAAAATTTCAGACCCTCGACAGCACTCTTACCACCGCCAAGGCTGGGAACTCTGCACAACTGCTCTACCAGACCCAGCAACCCTTCGATCAGGTGACCAAGCCGGTTAGCGCCAGCGACTATGAGTTAATCAAGCAGCCGGAGTTGAGCTTGGTCCATAAGAGCGCCTGGCAAACACTTGGTTTGCAGAGCAGCGAACGGTTCAGCTACGGCCTCTTTACTCGCGCCTTGCCCGCCGCACAACAGACCCTCCTGTTAGATAACGCCCTAACCACCGCGCTGGCGGCAACACCGGCTGGAGATCCACTGCCCACTCTGGCAGAGGCCGCATTAGTCGACGACACCCTAGCCTTGGCCGACCAGAGTCACCGTTTTCACGGCGCCCTAGCCCTGACCCGGCCATTCGATGCCGGTTGGGGCTACTTTAGGCCGAGTGTCGAGGGCTTCGCCACCGCCTATGATATCGACAACGACCTGGGCTATGACTTAAAAGCGGCCTATGGCGGCGACAATATCAACCAACTGGCTTGGCGTGCGAGCCTCGATCAGGGCCTGAAGCTGAGCCTGCGCGGTCAGCACTGGCAACAGACCTTAAAGCCAAGGCTCTATTACGCCTATGCACCCTTAACCGAGCAGGCCGCGCCGATCTTAGATAGTACGGAAACAACGACCTTCACCCTGTTTAGCCCCAGCCGCTATAGCAGTGTCGACCGGATCGGCGATCTAAGCCGCTTATCCACCAGCCTGAGTTACGACCTGAACTGGACCGGGGATGACCGACTGGTCCTCAACCTGACGGCTCAAAAGGGCATTAAGTTGGCCCAGGAACGGCTCTTGACCACGGGTGTGGCAGATATCGATGCGGATTGGCAGCCGGAATACAGCGATTGGCTGGGCAGTAGCGAACTGAACCTAAGCCGGGACCTATCACTGACGGCCTCGGCCAGCGTCGCGCACGAGTGGGATCAGCTCAATCTGTTCGCGCTGGCGGCCAATTATCGGCCCTCGGGCCAGGCGTTCATGCAACTGTCCGCCGACAAGGCTGTTATCGATTCAGAACTGACCCACAGCCTCAATGCCGGTGCCTATGTGCCAATTCTGCAAAATGTCGCCCTAATCGGTTATGCTCAAGCACAGACCACCGATCTCGACCCGCAGTGGTCGGATTTCAGGGTCCAGCAGGTACTCTATGGCATCGACTACGACAATTGCTGCTGGAATATTCGCCTCGCTGCGTTAGAAGTGACCGATATTGACGACGAAAGCGTTTCGCTCTTTCCACTGCTGGTCGAGCGGCGTTATTTTTTTGAATTTACGCTCAAAGGACTGGCCGCCGGTGCCGGCACCATTGAGGACATACTCAATCGCCTGGATTTTGGCTATTCGGGCAAACTCTTTAACTATCGTTAAAAGACTGGGAACTATGACTAAGATCTCTAGACTGCATTATGGCTTGCTGAGTGCCCTACTCTGGCTCAGCACTGCGACATTCGCCCAAACACTCGACACCATCGCGGTGGTCGTCAATGACGACGTGGTCACCCGCGCGGAGCTGGCCGCGCGCGTCGCATCGATTAAGGCCCAATATCAGGCCAACCCGGGCGTGTTGCCCAATGATACGGCGCTCTCACAACAGATACTCGATGCCCTGATCCTTGAGTCATTACAGCTGCAACTGGCCAAACGCGGCAATCTGATTCTGCCCGAACAGCGAGTCGATGAAGCCCTGGCCAATATCGCCAAAAATCAGAATATCAGCACCAACGAGCTGCTCAACGCGGTGCAAGATAGCGGCCGTAATGTCGATGATTTTCGTCAACAAATTCGCAACGAACTGACCATCAGCGCGCTGCAGCGGCAAATCGTTGGCCGGCAAATTTTCGTCTCCAATGCCGAGGTCGACCGCTTTCTAAACAGTCAGTCTGGCCAGTCACTCAAGGATACCGAATATCAGCTCGCCTATCGGCGTTTTGAGGCCCAACAGCGAGACCAGGCTGAGAGCCTAGTCAAACGTCTCAATCAGGGTGACGATCTGCTCGCCGAAGTTGGCAGTAAAGACTTGGGCTTTCGAGCCTTGGCCGATATACCCTCTATTTTCCGCACCCTGGTTCCAGTTTTGCAAGATCGGGAAGCGGTGCTGATCGAAAAGGATGGCGTCCTACATCTGGCGCAACTGATCACCAAAACGGCCGCCGAGTCGGTGAATATCCGTGAATACTCGATTCGCCATCTGCTGATTAAAACCGATGCCCTGTTCGATCGACGTTCGGCCCAGGCGCTGTTGAGCGATTTGCGCGCGCAGATACTCAACGGGGTGGACATGGCCCAGCTGGCCGACCAGTTTAGCCAGGATGATGGCACCAAGGGTCTGGGTGGCGATCTGGGTTGGAACACTCTAGATAACTATGTAACCGAGTTTTCCCAGGTGGCGCGCGATCTTGAGCTCAATCAGGTGTCCGAGGTGTTTGAGTCGCCCTTTGGTTTCCATATTTTGCGCGTTGAAGACAGCCGCACGCGCGATGTCAGCGTCGATGTGTTACGCAACCAGGTGCGCAACCAACTCAGTCAACGACGCTACACCGATGCGGTGCAGCGCTGGCAGACAGAGTTGCGCGCTGAGTCCTATATAGAGATGCGCCCTTGATTCGGCCAATCGCCATCACCCCCGGTGAACCGTCGGGCATTGGCCCGGATATAGTGCTGCAGTGGTGTGCCCGAGGTACCGATCGGCCCTACTTTGTCATCGCCAATCTGGCAATGTTGCAGCAACGAGCCCACATTCTTGGCGTAACGCTCGAGCTCTGCGCCATCGGCGACCGCCCTCTGACTGAATTGCCGTTCCGGGTTGGCACGCTCTGGGTGTTGGATGTGCCCATGGCACAGGCAGTGATGCCGGGTACACTGGCGGTAGCCAACGCGGCCTATGTGCTTGCCACCCTCGACCTAGCGACCGATTTGGCCCTAGCCGGGCAGATTTCGGCCCTGGTAACCGGGCCGGTGCAAAAAAGCATTATCAGCGATGCCGGCTTAAGCTTCAGCGGCCATACCGAGTACCTACGCGATCGCTGCGGCGTCGAGGAAGTAGTGATGATGCTGGCCACAGAGGGCCTGCGCGTGGCGTTAGTGACCACGCACTTACCCTTAAGCGCGGTTAGCGCGGCCATCGATCAGCCAACCCTTAAAAGGGTTACCCGCATCCTGTATCGCGCGCTAATTGAAGACTTCGGCTGTACCGCGCCGCGCATCCTGGTCTCAGGCTTGAACCCGCATGCCGGCGAAGGCGGCCATCTGGGGCGCGAAGAGATCGACACCATCATCCCAGCCTTGGCTGCGTTGGCGCAAGAGGGTATTGCGACGCAAGGCCCCTTGCCGGCGGATACCCTATTCCAACCCCATTACCTTGAGCGGGCCGATGCCGTGTTGGCGATGTACCACGATCAGGGCTTGCCGGTATTAAAATATCGCGGCTTTGGCAATGCCGTCAACATTACCCTCGGTCTACCCTTTATCAGAACTTCTGTCGACCATGGTACCGCGCTCGATCTGGCGGGAACCGGTCAGGCAGACCTAGGGTCACTTGACGTGGCCCTGCAATCGGCGCTCGATATGGCTGAACAACGGGAACAGCAGCATGCATAAAGCACGGAAACGATTTGGCCAAAACTTTCTCCACGATTTCTTCGTGATCGACCGGATCGTTAGCAGTATCGCGCCCAAACCCGGCCAACATGTGGTCGAAATTGGACCCGGTCAGGGTGCCATCACCGCGCCGCTCTTGAAGGCCCTGGACGGTGTGCTTGAGGTGGTCGAACTCGATCGCGATCTGATCCCGATTTTGCGCACCCAATTTGTTAATTATCCGGGCTTAACCATTCATGAGGCCGATGCGCTGACCTTCGATTACCGCTCCCTGGCCACCGATAACCGTCAACTGCGTATGGTCGGCAACCTGCCGTACAATATCTCGACGCCGTTGATGTTCCATCTACTGGAGAATTCCGACCTGATTTTTGATATGCATTTCATGTTGCAAAAGGAAGTGGTGCAGCGGCTCTGTGCCGCCCCCGGCGAAAATGCCTACGGTCGGCTCGGTATTATGATGCAGTATCGCTGTGAAACCCGCTACATGTTCACCGTGCCACCAGAGGCGTTCACCCCGTCGCCCAAGGTCGAATCGGCCATCGTTCGGCTCACCCCGCGCAAGACCATACCCTATCCGGCCAAGGACTTTGAGATGTTCGCGCGAGTGGTTAAGGCGGCTTTCGCCCAGCGGCGCAAAACCATTAAGAACAATTTGCAGGAACTGATTGATGTCCAGGGTTTGGTCGATTTGGGTATTAAACCCAGTCATCGAGCTGAAACCCTATCGATCGAAACCTTTGTTCGCATCGCCAACCATATAAGCCAATAACCCGCTATGGCCCTCTATGCTGTCGGTGACCTGCAGGGTTGCCTGAGTCCGCTGACCACCTTGCTCGATCACGTCGGCTTTGACCCGTTGCACGACCGACTCTGGCTGACCGGCGACCTGGTCAACCGGGGGCCGGACTCGATCGGCTGTTTGGCCTTCGTCAAGAACCTCGGCTCGGCCGCCCAAACCGTGCTGGGCAATCACGATTTACATCTGCTCGCGTTGCACCAATTGGGTCAGCCGAGCAAGGATAAAAACATCGCCGCCACCCTCGATCACCCGGACGCTCCCGAGCTACTGGCTTGGCTGGCGCACCAGCCGATGTTGATTCAAGATACCGAGCGCCAGTTGACCATGACCCACGCCGGCATTCCACCGCTCTGGTCCGACAAGAAGGCCGCTAAGTTAGCGCAGGAATTGGAACAGGTGTTGGCCAAGCCGAAGACCCGACAGGTCTTTCTGGCTAATATGTATGGCAACGACCCTAGGTTGTGGAAGAACTCACTCGATGGCATGGAGCGGCTGCGCTATATAGTCAATGCCTTTACCCGCATGCGCTTTTGCGATGACCAAGCGAAACTCGAATTCAACTCCAAGTCGGCGATCGATACCGCACCCGCGGGCATGCGGCCTTGGTTTGCTTGGCCGACGGAAAAACGTAAGCATCGACTTGTTTTCGGCCATTGGGCGGCCTTGATGGGTCGGACCGACGATCCGCAGATGATCGCACTCGATACCGGCTATGTTTGGGGTAATCATATGACCTTGATGAACCTGGATACTCAGGTTCGCTTTTGTTGCGACATCAAGGGGTTGGTGAGCCAGTTCGATGAACCGGCTTTTGCAGCTATGTCAGCTAAGCTCTGAGCCGATCGTGGCTACCAGGCCATAACCAGATCATCCACTTGCAGGTTGAGTCGTTCCGAATCGATGGCCAGTTCTGCCACGGCATAGTATGGCTGAACCTGCTTGACCTCGGCGACTAGTCGGGTATCGCTGATTTGCCAAAAGCTATCGCCTTGACGATCGAATTTCTGGCTGGTGCGGTAGACCGATAGAAAATCCCCCGGCCGCAATCCGCTCTCAGCACCGCTGGAAACGAATATTCGTTTGCCGTCGACTTGCGCAATGGTCGCCATAAAAGGCTGACACTGGATGTTGGCCTGCAAATCGGTGACCGCTCGATCCAACAACAGCCGAACCTCTTGACCGTAGTCGGTGGCAAAGAATCTACCCGTACCAAAGCCGATGATGCTGTTATTTTTTTCATTCCACAAACCGTAGGTCCGATATCGGCTCTGGAACACCAAAGCCCCTGAGTAGCCATCGTGAACATACAGGTCGAAGACAAAATGGCGCGTACGTTTAGCCTTGGTGATGCCGACCTTCTTGAGCCAACGATCCCAGTTGTTGGCCCGTGGAGCATCCGGATTTTCCATGGCCATATCGCGGATCACACCGGAGACCACAAACTGCACACCGAGATCTTTGGCCGCTGTTACCGCGCGCGTCAAGGTCATGCGTGGCGAGATTTGGGTCGGCGCATTAGGTGTATTGGGGTACAGGGTCATATAGTTCGCGCTCAGTGCGCGCAGGCCCTGACGGCTGTTGATATCGTTGACCAACAAGGCCGGTAGGGAGCGATCGACCGAGCCCAGATGCCCAAGGGTAGAATGTTGTGGATTTTCCATGGCGAAGCCGGTGATGGCGACCGATTTGTAATACTGATTGGCCATAACATTGGCGCAAATCTTATCCGGTGCCACCCGAGCCATAATATTGACCCGATAGTAGTCGCCGTCTCTACCTTCCGAAATAACCTGTATATCGGTCACCTTGGCAGCCGAGTGGATGCGCAGGTGATCCACTGTGAGGTTGCCGTTTTCCATCACCTGAGTGCTTTGAATATTAGCGCTTACCTGCATCGAGGCGTTTTCAATGGCGTTGCGCATCGCCCGAACCCGGGCGCTGTTGATATCGTTATACTCGATCTCGGCCACGCCGTTCGCATCGATCGGCACCAGCGCCTTCGCTTCAGCCCAAACCCAGCCCTGGCACAATGCCAAGACCATCAGGAGGGCTGTAAATTTAGATAGATTGAGCACAACAAACCTCCTGAAGGTCGATTATTCGATGAAGTACAGACCCGAGCTGGCTGCGCCGACACCTTGTGAGGCCGGACCACTGTTACGCGCGAGGGAATCAAGATCGTGCACCGCGTCCGAGGCACAACCGGTATTGCGCTTGCCGGTAGTCTGACTGGCCAAACAGTTACGGAAACCCTGATCAATTATCATTTCGACCATGGTTTCATAGCTGCCATCGGCCATCATGTCCTGATAAACCACCTTGGCACCGAGGATGGTGGCATCAACAAAGGCTCGGAATTGATCGTTCTGCACGACCAGATTTTCGACCGTCGAGCTACCGATGATTTGCGTGCCATAGACGCGCTCTGCCAAGGTACGATAGGCATCCAGCTTGGAGCCGCGCATCGCCAAGAGTCGCTTCTGCACATCGGTCAAACCCCGGGCGGTCGGATTAATCGCCGCATAGCCGGTCGCGCGCAAGACCATCGGTTCCATCGGTGGCAGCTTTTCATTGATCTGCTTCACCTGAGCGACGATCTCATCTACTTTTTTCTGCTTGCTAACGGGTAACAGACTGCACCCGCTGGTAAAGGCCAATACGATAAGGCCAATGATCAAATTTCGAATAGTCATACTGAACTCCATCCCGATGCGGCTTGATTGCGCTAATGACACTGTTATCGGCGCCTATAAACAAAGCCTTAGGCTTATTTTGCTAGCCTTATGGCTGCGGCAATCAGGGATGTAAGGCGGGTAAATGACCTGAAACAGCTTAAAAAAAGGTGAAAGGGGGGTAAAAGAACGGTGAAAGTTAAGCGACTTTTGGTCAAAACTGCACCATACTGACTCAAAGCTGACGTTATTGTCATTTTCAAGAACTGATCCTTTTACGCGATTCAGTTGAACAACTGCGCTTGGTTTATCTACTTTAATTAGCAATTGGACCCTATTTATGAAAAAAACACTGCTCTGCGTCGCCATAATGATGGCCGGGTCGGCCTTTGCGACCCCCTACAATGCGGGTGATTCGCGCACCTTCGCCATGGGTGGTATCGGCGTATCGTCTGCGGACGCGGGCCAAGCCTCGATTATGAACCCAGCGCTGCTGGCCACCAGTTTACGCCGAGAATTGTTTTCACTCGATATAGATGTCGTGGCACTTAGCCCCAAGGTGGGCGGTTTCGGAGCGATCGCCAATGATTTCCTCGAGGAGGATATTATTAATCGCGGTGTCGACATTTTCTCTACCCTCGAGACAGAGGTTAGCGGTACTGGCGGCCTAATCGAACTGGGTGACTCTTTGCAGACCTCGGTGGCTAGCTTGGGTTTTACCGGTTCATTCAATGCCAATACAAACCTAACTATACCTGCAGAAGATCCCTTAACAGCAACAGCTGCGTTTTTACTCTCGCTAACGGCCTTGCAGTCTTCATTGACCGATGTCTCGACCGATATAACCAATACTAATTCTGAATTAGGCGTTACCAACACGACCTTGGGGGTTATATCAACCGACACACTTAGTGTGCAGACTCAGCTTACATCCTTATCAACAACGACCACCACCGATCTGAACGAAGTCACCGATGACCTGATCAATTGGTTGGAATCCTTTGCGGCGAAGGACGCCTATGTGGAAGCAAGCGTGTTACCCATTTCCTTTGCCCTGCCGTCGCGCAACTTCGGTTTTGGCATCCATCTGTCCAACTCCATACAGGTCGGTGCGGCACTTAACTTAACCTCCAATGATACGACTTTCTTGGCCAATGCGGTCGAGGACTCGAACGGTCTGCTCACCGAAGCCACCACATCCGTTGGAGATGTCGCGGGAACTGTTTCAACCAACACCTCGACCACCTCAGATCTAGTAACCGATCTAACCGCGGTGCAGACTGACTTAACCGCTTTGAACACCGCCGTCACCGAGCTTAATGCGCAGCTTACTATTATCAGTGAAAACGTGGCATTCTTCCAATTAACGCCACCTAGCTTGGCAAACCCCGCTCCAGACGGGGACAGTGATGGCATCAGTGATGTTGATGAAATTGCCGCGGCTAAGCTCGTAGTAGAAAATACCGATCCAACTGTTGCCGGTTCGGTCGCTAAAGTGAATGCCGCTCAAGCAGAAATAACTGATGCCACATCTGGCTCTGTTGCCGTCTTAGGCGCTTCGGTTACCGCCTTGAGCGAACTGGCCGGCGGGCTGACCACAGCCTTGGATTCGGTCAACACCTACGACGGACCAAATGGCATTATCGTCGACGGTACACCGGCTGTGTCTACTGACGACCTCACCAGTACGGTGCGGGTTGCACTGGCGGCGATCCAAGAGGTCGGCGTTTCAGTAGCTAAAGAAGTGGTCATACAAGGCCAGACGGTCTCAATTGGCCTCACCCCAAAGTTGCAAGTGATATTGATTGAAGATCAGAGTTTCGGTGTCGAGGCAGTCGATACCAGCGGTATTGGCCAGGATCTGACGCCAATAGTGAAGGCGAATTTGGATATCGGTATCGCCAAGGAGTGGGACTTCCACGGTCGGGTCAAGGCCGGTGCCACGATTAAGAATATCATTCCCTATACGGTGACCTCTCCGCTGGGCGTGGAAGTCAATCTGCGGCCGAAAATGCGTCTTGGCGTCTCCCATCACACCGACTTCAGTACCGTCGGTGTCGATCTTGATGTTACCAACAATTCGGCTTTCTACTTCGGTATTCCCACGCGCGAGTTGTCCATGGGTGGCGAACTCAGCCTCTGGGGTCATGCCGCGCTGCGTGCCGGCGCTCGCTGGAATGTTAGTGATCCAGCAGAGACTGGCGTCTTTACCACAGGCTTGGGTCTTACGCCCTTCGGTACCGGCCTAAACCTCGCGTTTTGGGTGCCCTTCGATGCCTTCAGCGCCGACTATGGTCAGGTGATCGCCGATATTTCCGATGGCGAACTGAGCTCGGCCCTGACCACCGGTGACCAGTTATTGCGCGACTTTGGCCTGTCGGTCAATCTGCAAGTTTCTTGGTAAGGCATCAATTGCTAGCTTAATCAGACTAACGCCCCGTTTACGGGGCGTTTCTGTTTATAATGGACCCACGTTTTGTTTATTTCGTAGGACAGCATGCAAATATATTTGGTGGGCGGTGCCGTCCGCGACAAACTATTGGGCGTAGCGACCCAAGACCGCGACTGGGTCGTCGTGGGCGGGCATCCCGACCAGCTTAAGGCGCTCGGCTATCAGCAGGTCGGGGCTGACTTTCCAGTGTTTTTGCATCCGCAGACTAAGGAAGAATATGCCCTAGCGCGCACTGAGCGTAAGACGGGCTTGGGTTACCAAGGCTTTAGCGTCGAATTCGACAGCAGTGTGACTCTGGAGGAGGATCTGGCGCGTCGTGATCTGACCATTAATGCCATGGCCGAGGATGATCAGGGCCGCTTGATAGACCCCTTTAATGGCAAGGCCGATCTGGACAAGCGCAGGTTGCGTCATGTCTCGCCGGCCTTTCGTGAAGACCCGCTGAGAGTCTTGCGCATAGCGCGCTTTGCCGCGCGCTTTCACCACCTGGGTTTCACCATTGCCAAAGACACCCAAGACCTGCTGCGGCTTATGGCCGACAGCGGCGAATTGCAGCATCTGGTCGCGGAACGGGTCTGGACTGAGATGTCCCGGGCCCTGGGCGAAACCACACCGAGTGAGTATTTTAAGGTCCTCAAACGCTGCACGGCCCTAGCGGGTTTGTTCCCAGAACTAGACCGTCTCTTTGGCGTGCCCCAAACCATGCGTTGGCATCCGGAGGTCGATACCGGCCTGCATACGCTCAAGGCCTTAGACTGGGCGCGCACCCAAACAGACGATGTGGAGGTGCTATTGGCCACCCTGTGCCACGATCTGGGCAAGGGCCTGACCGAGGCAACCATGTTGCCGTCCCATCATGGCCATGAGCAACTGGGCGCAAACCTATTGCGCGACATTGCCAAACGGATGAAATGGCCAAAGGGGCCCGCGCTGTTGGCCGAAACGGTCGCCCGCCACCATACCCTGTGCCATCGCCTGAGCGAACAGTCACCGGTTGCGGTCTTGGACTTACTGAAAAATCTCAACGCGTTCCGTCAACCCAGTCGGGTCGAACAATTTGGCTTGGCGTGCGCGGCAGATTTTTACGGCCGTTCTGGCTTCGAACGTTTTAATTACCCACAACGTGACTTGCTTAGCCGTTATGCATCGGCCTGCTTGACCATAGCGGCCGCACCCTTTGTTCAGCAGGGTCTCACCGGCAAAGCCATCGGAGCGGCCATGGACCAAGCTAGGGTTGAATTACTGACCGAGTTAATCGGCACTGACGTCTGACGCAGTTACCGAGTGACCCCAGGGACGGACAAGGTCCTGCTCAATGCCAGCACTTTTCAAAATACGCGCGACAATAAAATCGACCAGATCGTCGATTGTTTGCGGCTGATGATAGAAACCTGGGCTGGCCGGCAGGATTACCGCTCCGGCTCGGCGTAGTTTAAGCATATTCTCCAGATGAACCTCGCTCAAGGGCGTTTCCCGCGGCACTAAGATGAGCTTACCAGACTCCTTGAGCACCACGTCGGCTGCGCGTTCGATTAGATTATCGCACTGCCCGGTCGCGATACTGGCCAAGGTCCCAGTAGAACAGGGACACACCACCATGGTCTCGGGTGCGCCGGAGCCACTGGCAACCGGACTCATCCAGTCGTCCTTGCCATAAAGACTGAGCCGACCCTGGTCGGAAATTTCTCGGCGCACGAAGGCGGTTTGCTTGTCGTGATTGCTCGGCCAGGGCGCGCCCTGTTCTACGGCAGCCACCATCATGGCAGCCTTAGAGATCAGCAGATGGACGTGCCACTGCTTATCGAGCAGCACCTGGAGCAGCCGATGAGCGTAGGGAGCGCCGGATGCCCCGGTGATTGCCAAGGTAATTTCATTCACGTTATGAATCCTCCAAGCGGATTAGGCCTTCCTGAGTGGTACTGGCGACTAGGTTGCCCTGTTGATCAAATATCTGCCCGCGCACGAAGCCGCGCGCACCACTGGTAGAGGGTGAATCGGCGACATAGAGCAGCCATTGATCGAGCCGAAAGGGACGATGAAACCAGATCGCGTGATCCAGACTGGCGAGAATCAGGCCCGGTTGCGCGATAGAGATCCCATGCGGCATCAAAGCCGTTTCTAGAAAGCCATAGTCGGTGGTATAGGCCAGCATTGATTGGTGTATCAAGGGATCATCGGGCAGTGGCGCCGTCGACCGAATCCACATATGCCGCTTGGCAATGCCGTGCCGCGGCCGAAACGGGTTTTGCGCCTCAACGATTCGGTATTCAATCGGCCGATCGGCGGTAAACTGATTACGGACTTTTTCCGGGATCTCGTGAGCGTGATCACGATAAATTTTCAGCTCCGGCTCTAACACCTCAGGGCCCGGCACATTGGGCATCGCCACTTGGTGACTGAAACCGGTCTCGGCAACCTGAAAAGAGGCCGTCATCGCCAGTAGCGGTTTCCCAAATTGGCTGGCAATCACCCGGCGCACGCTAAAAGCCCGGCCATCGCGGACGCTCTCGACGGCAAAATCGATCGGATGATGAGCATCGCCGGGGCGAATAAAGTAAGCATGCAACGAATGCGGAAAACGCCCTTCCAGGGTTTGGGCCGCTGCGGATAAGGACTGACCGATCACCTGACCGCCAAACAGCTTGGCAAAGCCCAGATCCTGGGAATGGCCACGGAATTTGTTGTTCCCGAGCGCCTCCAACTGGAGCAGTTCAATCAGTTTCTTTACCACTTCGGCCATTTCGACCTCCTTCCTGTTAATCCGACTCGCCAAACCCATGAATGGACACTAGTTTGGCAGCCTTAGGTTGCAAAGACAGTATCTTACGTTAATCGGGTCGCTGAGTTCGACTTTACTTTGGTTATCGTACGGCCTATCTCAAACCGGATACTATAAAGCCCGCTCCCGTTCACTTACCAGTATCCGAGCGCATAGAGCCACCTTACCTGGGCCCTATTGTTCGGGCCGAATATTTCGGAAGGTGCAGCTGATCCGCGCGCCCTGATTGGCGCGTTTAGGTAAGCTGTGCTGCCAATTAACCTGGGTAGGTCCCGACATCCATAGTAGACTGCCAGAACCCAGCTCAACCGATAGTTTGTCCCGATGGTCGGCACTGCGGCGCAACTGAAAGGAGCGTGCCTGGCCCAATGATAGGATGCCGACATTGGGGTTATCGCCCAGTTCGGGTTCATCATCGGCGTGCCAGCCCATGCTATCCTGACCGGTGCGGTAATAGTTCAGCAGAGCGCCATTGCTGTGCCAGCCAAACTGTTCGAGCAAGGCAGCGGGCAAAGAAACCAATAACCTAGGCCATCCGTCTGCTACATAGTCCTGACCACTGTACCGATAGCCGACGCCGGTCTCACCGATCCAGCGCTCTAGACGCGGAATAGGGTGGGACTTGCCGAACAAGCGGATTGTTCGGCTTTGCCAGTCGATAGCCTCGGCTAAGCCGGCGAATATTTCATCCGCATTGCTTATCCAATCGGGATATAATCGGACAAAACCCGTTTCATCATTCAGTAATATTATCGAGGTTCCCATGTCTACATCCGCTGACAGCGCTCAAAGTTGGTTAAGTGATAAGAAACCGACGGCTCCTGACGTTCAGGCCGTGCTCACGAAATTGGAAGCACGCATTGAAGAGTGGTCGGGCGCTGAAGACAAGATTCAAGGCTCTATTGAAGCCGCTCTTATCTTACAAACCTATATCGATGCCGGGGCCGATGCAAGCCTGCCTAGCCAAGGTACGGCTAATTTGGACAATTCGATGCTGATACCGCATGGCGAGCCCATCGAGCTGGAGAATTCGATCAAACAACAGACCTTCGCCGCCTTAAAGGCGCAATTGGGCAAAACCCTTTAGTGATCTTATTTTGGCGAAATCGGATGACTATTAGTCATTATATTGACGCATGTAAAGCCCTATAAGCAATCCCATCGACTACTACCTTTCTTTTCCAACATATTTTTTTCGAACAGGCATAAAAAAACCCGCAGCCGTTAGACTGCGGGTTTTTCGTTTTTTTAGGAGCTTGACGATGACCTACTCTCACAGGGGGCGGTGCGACGCCTCGCGAGCCCACTAAAAAGTGGGTCT